>Ga0268356_10690_pt1 | contig 82479 bp, 69 predicted proteins | sample BioMet10_FD_194415 | JGI IMG/M metagenome (GOLD analysis project Ga0268356, IMG submission 194415) | Sewage microbial communities from Oakland, California, United States - Biofuel 10 (PacBio Assembly) | ecosystem: Engineered > Wastewater > Sewage > Unclassified | place: USA: California | collected...
CGAGCGCGCGCAGATCGCGGGTCAAAGCAAAAAAAGCGCATAGATGTCATCGAAGGACGTGCCCGGAAGAAAACGGTCGGTCCCCGGCGGCCTTTGTGGCCGTCTCATCGATAAAGGGGAGCTTGTAGCCGTTGACAACGGCATAGTATCCCTCACGCAGGAGAATGGTGCGCGTTTCTGCGTTGGTTGAGATGCTACGCGAATGGAGAATCTCGACCTGCTCGTCAATGCTATGGAATGACTTGTTCATGCAGGCTCCTCACAATCGGGATGAGCACACGAGCACATGGCAGTAATTCGGCACCATTTATCATGGGTCGAGCGAAATAAGAAACAACGAGCTGGGTAGTCTAGCTATGACCCGTCACCGAAAACAAGTAAAGAGCGCTTTGCATTAGAAAATATTTCTACAAAATAGACTATTCTATGTCGTAGACAAACGTACCTTAACCGTAGCAGGCCTGAGAATTTTGCTGGGGGTTTCATGAGAAGCGTTGCCAGACGAGCGTTCGCGATCGCCTCATTTGTTTGATTCTAATTCTGTTCGGCGTCATTCCCGGGGGCGTTGCCCTTGCAGACGACGCGATTGGTTCAGATCAGGTCGTGGTCAATGAGAAGACTGCTGGGGAGACCACGAGTGAGGTCGCCGCTGGGCGGTCCGCAGCTGCGGCGGATGAAACCACTGCCGTCACTCCGACCACGACTGGCGCTACGGGTACTACTGAGGCTACGACAAGCGGCACCACAACCGGCACCACGTCTGGCTCTACGACTGGCTCCACAACCGATACAACTACCAGTGGCACCACAACCGGTACCACGACCGGCGACGCCACTGGTGACGCTACCAAGGACGTCTCGGCTAAGGAAGACGACAAGAGCACCGTCGTCTCATCCACCACGAGCACCACAACGACCACGAGCACCACAACGACCACGAGCACCACAACGACGACGAGCAACACCACGCTCGACGGCATCGACATCTCCGGCTGGCAGCCCAACATCGACCTCTCGAAGGTTCCCGCCGACTTCGTGATCATCAAGGCCACCCAGGGAACCTCGTATACGAGCGACTGCTATACCTCCCAGGCGGCCGCTGCGCTCGCCGCCGGAGACCTCATCGGCTTCTACCACTTCTACGACCTGACCGGCTCTGCAACCGATCAGGCAAACCACTTTGTGAGCACAATTTCGGGCTATGTCGGAACGGCGATTCTCGTTCTCGACTGGGAGGCCGATGCCGTATCGCTTGGCACCTCGTACGCCAAGACGTGGCTCGACACCGTCTATAACCTCACGGGGGTTGTCCCGCTCATATACATGAGCAAGTCGGTCACGCAGGAATACGACTGGTCGCAAGTTGCGGCAACCTATCCGCTCTGGGTCGCACAGTATGCCACCATGGATTCGTCAACGGGTTATCAAGAGGATCCTTGGCATACTTCCACTGCCTGTGGCGCCTGGGGCAATGATTACAAGCTCTTCCAGTATTCCTCGACTACGTATCTTCCAAACTATAGCGGCCACCTTGACGTGAACAAGTTCTACGGCACCGCCTCCGACTGGGCGGAGCTTGCGAGCAGCACGAAGCATAATCCCGTCGTGGAGAACGCGGACGCTTCCGGCACGCTTGAGGCTCCCGAGTATGAGGCGAACATCGTCGTGTCCGACCTGTCCTCCAGCCTCACGAACGTGCAGTTTGCCGTCTGGAGTGCCGTCAATGGACAGGATGACCTCGTCTGGTACTCTGCGGTCAAGACCGCCGAGGGCGTCTGGGCTGCCACCGTCCTTCCCACCGATCACGGTAGCACCGGTGCCTATTTCGTTCACTGCTACGCTACCCTCGCAGGCAAGCTCGTTTTCGTCGGCAGTACCAGTTTTAACGTCACCGACCTCGCCAAGCTGGGTTGGGTCGAGGATAAGAACGGCGTTGCGCACTACACGAAAGGTGTCCAGGATTATGGCTGGATTGTGACTGCCGACTCGCCTCCCGGCGAGAGCAACGGCCTCCAGCGCTACTGGATCGACAAGTCTACAGGCTACCTAGCTAAGGATAAGCTTGTCGACGCTGATTACTGGGCCTACGCCACCGCCGCCGGCTACGTGGTCCGCGGCAGGTACGTGTCGTCCGCGGGCAACGTGTACCTCGCCGACAACGACGGCAGGCTCGCCAGCCCCGGCTGGGTCGTGGGCGACTACGGCGACGGCCTCCAGCGCTACTGGGTGGACGCCTCGGCGCACGCCTGCGTGCCGGCTACTCGGCCGACGGATGGGCGCACTACACGCTCGCCTCCGGGTACGTGCTGCGCGGCTCCGCGACCCTCGGCGGCACCTACTACCTCGCGGACAACGACGGCCTGCTCGCGAGCGGCTGGGTCGTGACGAGCGACATAGGCTCCTACGGCCTCCAGCGCTACTGGTTCGCGGGCGGCACCTACGTCAGGGACAGGCTCGTCTCCTCCGACGAGGCAGGGTACTGGGCCTACGCCACCGCCGCCGGCTACGTGGTCCGCGGCAGGTACGTGTCGTCCGCGGGCAACGTGTACCTCGCCGACAACGACGGCAGGCTCGCCAGCCCCGGCTGGGTCGTGGGCGACTACGGCGACGGCCTCCAGCGCTACTGGGTGGACGCCTCGGCGCACGCCTGCGTGCCCGGCTACTCGGCCGACGGATGGGCGCACTACACGCTCGCCTCCGGGTACGTGCTGCGCGGCTCCGCGACCCTCGGCGGCACCTACTACCTCGCGGACAACGACGGCCTGCTCGCGAGCGGCTGGGTCGTGACGAGCGACATAGGCTCCTACGGCCTCCAGCGCTACTGGTTCGCGGGCGGCACCTACGTCAGGGACAGGCTCGTCTCCTCCGACGAGGCAGGGTACTGGGCCTACGCCACCGCCGCCGGCTACGTGGTCCGCGGCAGGTACGTGTCGTCCGCGGGCAACGTGTACCTCGCCGACAACGACGGCAGGCTCGCCAGCCCCGGCTGGGTCGTGGGCGACTACGGCGACGGCCTCCAGCGCTACTGGGTGGACGCCTCGGCGCACGCCTGCGTGCCCGGCTACTCGGCCGACGGATGGGCGCACTACACGCTCGCCTCCGGGTACGTGCTGCGCGGCGGTCTCTATGTGGACTCCTCGCAAAACGTGTACTACGCGAATAACGATGGGCTTCTCTCTGGCCTCTCCGGCGATCCCAACGAAGCGCAACAGGCCATCGTCGCTGCGGCAGGAACGACTCCGGCGGCGGCATATGGTTCCAAGTGGGTCTCGAACGTGTACCAGAATGCGGGCCTCGGCACCTTCAGCGGCAATGCGTGTGACTACTATGCGAAGTACTGTACTTCGTCCGACCAAAACGAGCTCAAGGCTGGCATGGTTATCGCGGTAAGTAAGGATGCGTTTGATACCACATATGGCGATTCAGCCATCTACATGGGCAATGGTGTCGTCTATCAATGCACTGGCGGTGCCATCAAGACGATGACGCTTTCCGCTTGGATATCCAGCTACGGTACCCTTGTGACCCCCAAGTGGGGATGGTTGGGGAACCTCGCTATTACCTAGAGTGCTCCAAGCTCTGAATTTCAGTAATCAGACTATGTTCGATTAGCAGGGGGTGCCTTCGGGCACCCCCTTCCTTCTACCTCCGCTATTCACGCACCGCTCCAAACAAAAGTTAATGTTCGATTCAGACGGCTGGATATAGGTTATAAATGAAGCCACGCTGCTTCTTACGCATATCTTATGAAGGGCCTTGCAATGGGAAATCTGAGACGCTGGCATTTCTCTCTAGTAATTGCTTTTGCGGTGGCCTTTTCTCTTTGTGTGCAGGCCCCTGTCAGGGCGCTTGCTGACGAGACGGATGCCGTCAGCGATAGCTCGTCATCTACTGTTGAGCATGTCGACAAGACAACCGCTACGGATGACGATCAAACGATTATCAGTGATCTGGACGATGCAGCCGCCGACGAGACCGTCGTCTTGACAACTACAAATGATGGTCAGGTCGCCATGAGTGACGCGTCAGGTTCGACTGGCGAGGTCGCGAGCGGGCTCTCCACCAGTTCCGCACCTGTCGAGGCTGATGGCTGGCATTCTGATACGGGTGGTTCCTACTACATCTCGAGCGGCGTAAGGCTGGTCTCGCATTGGATCGTGACCGCCAATGCGCCCTCTGGCGAGAGCGGTGGTCTCCAGCGCTACTGGGTTGGTGCGGACGGCCACCCTCGCTCAGAGTCGTCTCGTCACGTCCGACGAGGCCGGATACTGGGCCTACGCCACGGCGTCGGGCGCCGTGGTCCGCGGCAGGTGGGCCGACCCCTCCACGGGATACGTCTACCTCGCCGACAACGACGGCAGGCTCGCCGACCCCGGCTGGCTCGTCACCGCGGCCTTCGGCGGCGGCCTCCAGCGCTACTGGGTGGACGCCTCCGCGCGCGCCTGCGTGCCGGGCTACTCCGAGGCCGGCTGGGCGCACTACACGCTCGCCTCGGGCCGCGTGCTGCGCGGGGCCGACTCCTCGGGGGGGTCCACGCGCTACGCCGACAACGACGGCAGGCTCGCGTCCGGCTGGCTCGTCACCGCGGCCCTCGGCGGCGGCCTCCAGCGCTACTGGGTGGGCGCCGGGGGCGTCGTGGCCACCTCGCGCCTCGTCGACCCCGCGTCGGACGGCTCGGGCTGGTGGGCCTACGCCACGCCCTCGGGCGCCGTGGTGCGCGGCAGGTGGGCCGACCCCTCCACGGGCCTCGTCTACCTGGCCGACAACGACGGCAGGCTCGCCGGCCCCGGCTGGGCCGTGCGCGACTGCGGCGACGGCCTCCAGCGCTACTGGGTGGACGCCTCCGCGCGCGCCTGCGTGCCGGGGGTACTCGACGGCCGGCTGGGCGCACTACACGCTCGCCTCCGGGTGCGTGGTGCGCGGCAGGTGGGCAGACCCCTCCACGGGCCTCGTCTACCTCGCCGACAACGACGGGCTGCTCGCCGGCCCCGGCTGGGTCGTGGGAAACTACGGCGACGGCCTCCAGCGCTACTGGGTGGACGCCTCCGCGCGCGCCTGCGTGCCGGGCCGCTCGACGGACGGCTGGGCGCACTACACGCTCGCCTCCGGGTGCGTGCTGCGAGGGGCCATGCCGTACGACCCCGACGGGGGTCCTTCTCGCCGACAACGACGGCAGGCTCGCCGAGTGCTACTCCTCGGGCGGCTGGCTCGTGACCGCGGCCTTCTCGGGGGAGCTCCAGCGCTACCGCATCGACGACTGCTGCGGGGGCGTGCTCGGCGCGCACGCGGGAGCCTTCGAGCTCGGCGGGAGCCTCTACTACGGCAGCCCGTCCGCGGGGTACGTGGCGCGCAACACCAACGTCTTGCTGGATGGTACCTTCTACCATGCTGACAATGACGGCAGGCTCTCCGTGGTTGATACTGGCGGAAACTACTCTATGTGGGCAAAGGCGCAGGGCTATACCAGCAGCACGAACTATCTCATCCTCATAAACTGCAGCGACCATCTGGTTGGCGTTTACTATGGCGACTACATGAACTGGACGTGCATCCAGATGTATGCCTGCGGCAACGGCAAGGATTCCACCCCCACGGTCAAGGGCAGCTTCACCGTGAGCGGTAAGGGGTACTCCTTCGGATCTGGCTATACCTGCTATTACTACACGCAGTTCTACGGGGACTACCTGCTCCACTCCATACTCTATTATCAGAACTCCTGGACCGTGATGGGACGGTCGCCTTGGCATGGGGGTAAGCCATGGGTGCGTGCGTCTTGCCGTAGAGAACGCCGAGTGGATCTACGACAACATCCCCTTGGGCACGAGGGTCATCTCCTACTAGACATAGACGACAGGCAAGACATCGTCGAGGGGAATTCGCGCGACTGCGCGGATTCCCCTCTTGCTTTTTCAAAGTAAGATTCACTTACGGATGAGAGAGTCAGCGTGGGATAGTCACCGACATGATGCAAAGTGCTGCCCTACAATACACTTCGTGTCCCGCATGAGACTATCTGATGATTCCGCATAATTCGAAGAGGTATAGCTTATGAGGCAAGGTGACCTATCATGCAGCCGCAACACGCGTGGGCGTAGTCGGCTTACGAGACGAGGCGTTCCTTTCCTGATTCTGACGATAGTGACGTCGTGCTGCCTTGGGATCTATATCGAGCTCTTTCATGACGCCGCGTGTCTTGGGAGGACGGGAGAGACGATAGGTCTACTTACCGGGCTTCTTCCCTCGGATTCCATGCTTCGAATTGCCAAGTACTTTATCCTCTCGTTTGTGGTGCTCTACGGTCTGAGCTGCATCCCCGGATTCTTCCATTGGGTTGTCCGCTATCGCGTGCTTATCGGTATAGGCATCGTGGCCGCGTGCGTCGTGCTAAAGATCAGCGGGTCATCCATTGCTCTCTGGGGGTCTGGCTACGAAGGTACGCTCTTTGGGATTCCACGCCCCATCAGGTCTGACGAATGGGCCGTATTCACGCCCTTCTCCTTCTCGCAGTCCGTCTCGGGTAACCAAGCCATCTCTTCTCTTCTTCGTGGCGGTAACACTGATGTGACCCTTGTGTATGGCCAGCCCTGCTGGGCAATCGCCACGCTCTATCGTCCCTTCCTCTGGGGCTATCTCTGTATGAGCCCAGAGCGGGGACTTGCCTTTTTCTGGACAGCAAGGCTCGTAGCCGTTTTTCTCGTGACCTTTGAGCTTGTCCGCCTACTCTCCGAGGGCGATGACGTGCTCGCCTGCCTCGCGGCTATGTTGGTGACCTTCTCGCCGTTGGTTCAATGGTGGTTTGCGGTCAACGGAACCGCGGAGTTGCTCATCTTTGGCCAGGGGCTTGTTCTTTCGCTCGACAGGCTCCTAAGGGCGCGATCACGACCGTCGCGCCTTGGGTATGCGGCTCTTCTGAGCTGGTCTCTCTGCTGCTATGCCTTCATCCTCTATCCCTCGTGGCAGATTCCGTTTGTCTACGTTTTTGGTGGCTTGGGAATATGGGTGATTGTTCGTTGGATACGTGAGCAGGATGACAAGAAAACGATAAAGGCAAGCGTCCTGCAATCGACGCTTATGCTCGTCCCGTCGCTTGCACTTTTTGGCGGGCTTGCCGTTACGGCCGTGCTTGGGTCTTGGGATGTGCTCCAGTGCGTGACGGGAACGGTGTATCCGGGTTCGCGTCTTGAGACGGGCGGAGGGCTTTTCTCTCTACTGGCAAACACGACCACGACCCTCGTCTCTCCGATTAGTACGGATGCATACTCTCCCAACGTCTGCGGCGCCGCAACGTTTTTTGCCCTTTTTCCTTTGGGGCTCATCATGGCAGTGGTGATGGCCATCAGGCATAGGGACCTCGGTCTCATCTGCCTGCTGGTGCCGGGGGCAATACTGCTGATCTACGGGTTTTTTGGCTTTCCCGCCTGGCTCAGCAAAGTGACGCTTCTGAGTAACGTGCAGACGGGGCGGCTGCCCTTCCCTCTTGGGTATCTAGATGTCGTCATGCTCGTGCGTGCAATGGCCGTACGCCAATCGTGCGATGCGGTTCAGGCAACGCATGGTGCTGCGAAGCATTGTGATCGCGTGCTACCATCCATGGTTGCATCCCTAGCGTTCTCATCGGTACTTGTTATCGTTGCCTGCCTGACGGCTCCTGCGGCGATGGGGGGATGGCAGTGCCTGATAACCTTTACCGTGACGTTTGCCATGTCTTGGATGGTAACCATGCCCCGTCGCGCTGTCGAGCGCCTAAAGATTCAACGTGAGCAGTCGATGGCCATAGCGGCGAGCGTCGTCGTGCTGGCGGGATTCTGCGTAAACCCGGTACAACAGGGTGCGGCAGCTCTCACCAAGAGTAATCTAGCGACAACGATTCAAGAGGTTGTCTCCGATTCACCCGGGTCCATCTGGCTGAGTGATAACTCCGTATTTAGCCAATGCCTGGTTGCAAATGGGGCTTCGGCTATCAACAGCGTCAATACCTATCCAAACCTGGAGCTTTGGGCCTCTCTTGATCCCGATGGCTCATATTCAGACGTCTATAACCGCTATGCCTACATTGACTGTGCAATCGGGAGCGATACGAGTTTTGAATTAATTCAAGCGGATCATTTTTCCGTAACGCTTACTGTAGATGACATACGAGCGACAGGGGCAACGTATTGGCTATCCACCAAAGACCTTACGGCCTGGAATACCGATGACGTAAGCTTTGAGCCCATGGAGACGTCTGGGCCATATACGGTCTATAAGATTGAGCATGTTTCTTCATAGCCGGAGGCAGTGGGAGACATACATTCCAAGAACCTGAGGAGGGGTATTGAAAGAAGCAGCTCTATTTGGTCAGTTCCTGAAGTTCGGCGTGGTGGGAGCCATTGCCTTTGTTATTGACTTCGGCACAATGGTCGCGCTCCGCGAGCTACTGGGACTTGATCCCATCATTGCTGCGGCCATCTCGTTCTGCGTATCGGTGGTTTTCAACTACGTGGCATCTATGCGCTACGTATTTACCCGTCGAGATGACCTGTCAAGGCAGAAGGAGCTCATCGTTTTTGTGACCCTGTCCGTTATTGGCCTTGCGATAAACGAGCTGATAATGTGGCTGGGACAGGAGGCATTCGCTGCGGCTGGAATCGACTATGCCAATGGGCCCTATTATATGGGCGTGAAGATCCTTGCAACTGCAATCGTGATGTTATGGAACTTCTTCAGCAGGAAGAAGTGGCTTGACGCCAGCTAACCCGAGGCAACTCTGAGAAAATGGAGGCTTCTATTGCCGCTTTCTGAGTTCTTGCTCATGGGAGTATTCCGACATAACCTCTATCTCCCAAGTGCGCCTGCTGCCCTTCACGACGGTATCGAGAATGAGTCCGCAAATAAAGAGGAGCGCGGCAAGGCCGCAGAGTGACACCGCGACTATTGCGGATGGCAATCGAGGGACGAGACCCGTCTGGTTAAATTCGGATATAACGGGAAAGCCCACGCAAAGCCCGATCACAAGGAACATGAGCGCGAGAAGCGAAAAGAATCCGAGCGGCTTGTAGTCCTTGAACAGCGTTGCAATCATTCTGAGAACCTTGAGACCGTCAGACACCGTATTGAGCTTGGAGACGGACCCTTCCGGTCGATCGCGATAGTCAATGGGTACCTGAGTGATGCGCCAGTGCTTGTCCACGGCATGAATGGATAGTTCCGTCTCAATCTCAAAGCCAGGTGAGAGCACAGGAAGGGTCTTGGCGAAGGCGCGGGTAAAGCTCCTATAGCCAGTCATGACGTCACTGTACTCAAAGCCATAGAGCAGCTTGATGAGCCAGCGTACGAGATTGTTGCCGAGTCCGTGGAAGGCACGCTTGTTTTCCTCACCGTAGGTACCGTTCGTGAGGCGATCACCTACTACATGATCGGCCATACCCGAAAGGAGTGGTGCGAGCAGTTCATTCACGCTCTCTGCGGGGTAGGTATCATCGCCATCGACCATGACGTAGTAATCTGCATCGATGTCGCGCAGCATCTGTCGAACGACGTTGCCCTTACCCTGGCGAGGTTCAGATACGACAACGGCCCCATGTGAGATTGCTATCGCAGAAGTGTCATCTGATGAGTTGTTGTCATACACATAAATCGTTGCCGAGGGAAGCTCACGGTTAAAGTCATCGATGACCTTGCCAATCGTCAGAGCCTCGTTGTAACAAGGGATGAGCACGGCAATGGATGAGTTTGTTCTGGATATCATGTAACCCGATTCCCGAGGACGCGACTGCTTGAGTTCAAGTCGAGGCAAGTACTGGTAGCCGTCCGTCTCTAGAGATGGTAGTTGAACATGGCAGGTTCACTGTGAGCGAAATTGGGGTTGAAGTAGGGGTCGCCCTTCACGTAATACTCCGCCCAGTGATAATTCATATACGCAATCTCGCGATGGAATCGCATGCGCTTGGCTTCGCTGTTCTCGGCGCCGCGCGAGAGAGGACTCGTAGTGATAGAGCTCCACCTCAGGGGTGTAGACGACAAGCTCTCCTAGCTCACGAATCTTAAGGCAATAGTCTATGTCATTGAAGGCGACGGTAAGCTCTTCGGTAAAGCCCCCGACGGCTTCAAATGAGTTTCGCTTTGTCATGAGACAGGCCGCGGTGACAGCGCTCAGATCTTGTTGCGAGTCCTGCATCGCAAAGTACCCCCATCTGTCGTGGGGAAGATTCTTGTTTAGATGACCCGCGCAAAGGCCTCCAATACAAACCCCTGCATGTTGGATCGTGTCATCTGGATAGAGGAGTCGAACCCCTACAATGCCAACGTCCTTTCGTGCGCACAGGCCAAGCATGACCTCAAGCCAGTCGGGGGTAATCACCTCTGTGTCATTGTTGAGAAGAAGCAGATAGTCACCCTTCGCCTCTTCTGCTCCAAAGTTCATCAGCTTCGAGAAGTTGAACTCATGCTCCCACCGCTCAACGCGGACGGTAGTAGGGTGCTCTCTTATGAGAGAGTCGTAGTATTCAAAGGTCTTGCTGTCGGTGCTGTTGTTCTCGATGATCACGATTTCGTAGTTATCGTAGGTCGACTTGGCAAGAATCGACTGGATGCAGGTGTCGAGAACATCCGTGTAGTCCTTGGAAGGAATGATAATCGAGACAAGAGGGTGATCTTTGGGAACGTCATAGATGACTTTGTAGGAGAACGGCCTTCGAGACTGCGATACGGTCGCTGAAATGCCGAGACGGTCGAGATGCTCGCGTACGGCTCTTATCCCTGCATCGGTGGCATATGACTTGCTTCCTGCGTCTTGCGGCTGTTGACGTGGCGCTCATTCGCCAATGGTAGAGCGGCATGGGGATGTGATTGACGTAGCGAGCCTTTCTCTACCGCACGGAGAGTGAGGTTATGATCTTGGGCGCCGTCATATTCTGCGGTGTTGGGCTCGAGCTGATCAAGAAGCGACTTTCTAATCGTAAGCATATGGCAGATGTAGTTATTCCCTCGAAGAAGATCAAGGTTAAAGTCGGGTTTGAAGAACGGCTGCGCGAGAGAGCCGTTTGGCATCAGCTTGTCCTCATCACAGTAGATGAGATCTGTATCGATTCTATTATTGATGGCTCTGACATATTCGAAGAGGATATCGGGCTCAATCAGATCGTCGTGATCAAAGAAGCAGACGAAGTCACCGGTGGCCACTTCGATTCCTCGATTGGTGTTCTCGGAAATGCCAAGATTATCAGGGAGACTGACCACACGAATACGATGCTCTTTCTTGGAATACTGCGAAACAAGCTCAGAAAGCCCTTCGTCTTCTGGAGAGGCGTTTACAAGAATAAGCTCCCAGTTGTGATAGCTCTGTTCGATGACAGAGTCGGCCATGCTCCTAAAGAACAAACGGGGCGTCTTGTAAAGAGGGACAACGATGCTGAACTTTGGCTCAAAGCCAAAATGGATGCGATCCTGTTTGGAGAGCGTCGCGACATCAACTCTGTGGGCCTTGAACCAGTCCCTGTAGGCGTCGTCGTCCTGGGCACTTCTCATGACACTCGTCGTCTGTAGACGTAAATCGGCGAATACGGGTCCATCGAGAACCTCGAAGCTACCGAACGATGGATGATTTGCATCCTCAATCGTGAAGATGAGCCTTTCTATCTTATTAGGAATTCGCAGAGAGTACTGATACTCCCTGCGATACTTGTTTGTGGTGAAGGGGATGGTCTCCTTTGCATCGCCAAAGGCGATGAGGTTGATTGGAATGGCGCCGAGTGATGCGTCAAGACACTTGATTGATATCGCATTGTTATCTCGATAGGGCTCATGAACGGCTATGCGCAAGATTGCCTCGCTGCCATCCTCGATGCAATCGAGGAAGTCAATCGTGGCATTGTCATAGATGCCGACCTTGTCATAGTCACGAATCTCACGACAAAGTCGCTGGTTAAGCCTATAGTTCAGGCGTGACTCCCACTTGGCAGATGCAAAGCGAATGCGAAAGGAAGCGCACTCTCCTAATGACTTATCTGCCCGTAACTCAGTCAGAGTGATCTGACAGCTAGAGATGTCAAGCATGGGTACGACGACGACGAAGGCACGATCGGTACCCTTGTTGGTGTCAAGCTCGTAAAGGGAGCAGGGCACATCGTGTCCGTTGACTGCGTCTGCCGAGACGGTAACGGTGCTTGTCTCTGGAAGGGACGGGAGGATTATCTTAGTGAAGATTTTTCCACTTCCACGGCAGGTGCCAACCTCTTTGATTCTCATGCATCAGCTCCTCGCACTGTTTTCATTGCACGACAATGATACGTGGTGGTTGGTGTTGGAGCGTCTAGACCTAAGGGAGTGCATCAAACAACTGGATTCGTATCCCCCGTTCAATAAACAGATGATAATGTCTGTGGTTTTCTCGCCAATATCACCCGTCGCGTCTATTCTTTGCAGTGTCAGGTTTGCGAGAGGCTCACTCTTCTCATATATGTCCGTGCGAGCGATGAGGTTCCACAATGTCAATGACAGGCGAGAAGACGGCACCGCCGGAGCCCCTTTCGGTCAAGCGGAACATACTTTTCAATACCGTTGGTAGCCTTACGTACCAAGGGTGTCTTTGGCTGACAACCGTTCTCGTCGTAACCTTGTCCAGCGGCTACACGGGCTCCGGCGTCCTTGCCTTGGCCATGACTGTCGGTAATATGTTCAACCCGATAGCCACCTACTCGATGAGGACGTTTCAGGTCTCGGATGTCAAGGGGACGTATTCTCAGGGTTGCTACGTTGGGTTTCGGCTGGTGACCACCGTCATTGGCCTCGCATTCATCATTCCCTACGCGATCGTCGTTGGCGGCAGTCCGGCAACGACGATTACCATCCTCCTCTACATGCTCTTTAAGATCGACGAGGCGTTTTGCTGACGTTCTCTATGGTGTTGATCAGCGTGGTGAGCGCATGGACTACATCGGCATCTCTCAGTTCTTAAGAGGGGTGGCGCTGATCGTGCTCTTCTCCGGAGGGTTGATGACCTTCCACAGTCTTAACCTCGCCGTTCTTGGAATGTTCTTCGGAGGTCTTGCTGTAACGATCTTTTATGACATTCCCCATGCGTCTCGGATTGGCAGCATCCGGCCTAACATTGTGTCGAACACCGTCATGACGCTCCTGAAGAAATGTCTGCCCCTCGTCGTGTCAACCCTTCTCATCAGCATGGTCGTCTCGGTTGCTCGCCAGTACTTCAGCTGGGCTTGTGGGGTCGACCAGCTCGGGCTTTATGCCGCCGTCGCAACGCCCGCCGTGCTTATCCAGGCGCTCGCACGCTACCTCTACGCTCCTTCCCTGGTGCCTCTGGCAGAGAGATGGGAGTCGGAGGAGAACGGGGCATTTACTAAGTATCTTCTCAAGACCATACGCTTCATGGCGATTTTCATCGTGGTCATGGTCGTCGGACTCTCCCTTGTTGGGTCGCCAGTTCTCGTAAGAGTCTATGGGGAGAGCATCGCAGCGTATACGTACCTCTTCCCATGCGTGTTGATAAGCACGGGATTTATTGCGCTGATGTGGTTTCTCTCAGATGTGCTGGTCATATGTCGAGACATGCGCGGACTTCTCATTTCAAACATCATTGCATTTGCGTCATGCGCGCTGTTGATGATTCCTCTCGAGACGGCTTTTGGAATGAACGGAATCAATCTCGTCGTGATTGTCTCGATGACGATAGGGATCGTCGTGGCAGCATTCTTTCTTAGGAGAGCTATCGTGATGCGTTCTCTTAGAACGGATGGGAATGACCTGTCCTCGGGGCAATGCGACCTGAGGGTCTCCGTCCTCGTTCCGGTGTTCAACGCGGAGGATTATCTCGCAAGATGCATCGACAGCGTCCTTGCCCAAACCTACCAGAACTTCGAGATCATCGCTATTGACGATGGATCCTCTGATAGCTCGTCAGGCATGCTCGATGGCTATGCCAAGAGCGACCCTGGACGTTTTGTAGTCGAGCATCGTAAGAACGCGGGCGTCGCCGCGGCCCGTAATAGAGCCATAGAACTTGCGACGGGAGACTATATTACCTTTGTCGACAACGATGACTATCTAGATCCTGATTATCTCGAGTCGTTTGTTCGCGCCACGAGTGACGGTAAGGCAGACATCGTGTTGGGTGGCTATCGTAGGCCCGACGAGAACGGACGTGTTCGAACGCAGGGCTCTCCTGTTCCCGGAACCGAATGGGCTCCCTATGCGGTAGAGGCTGCCTGGGCAAAGCTCTATAGAACCGAGTTCGTGCGTTGTGGCGCGCTTGAGTTTTTGCCCGTGAACATCGGTGAGGACCTCTTCTTTACGCTTCCCGCCACCACGCTTTCGCGAAAGAGCGTGGTGATTCCATACTGCGGATACAACTGGTTCCTCAATCCGAACAGTGTTTCGAGCACGGCGCATCGCAGGTCCGAAGGTCTTCAGTTCGAGCAGGCCATTAATCAGATTCTTTCCCGCATGCGAGACGCGGGCACCGATTTTGACAAGGCTCTCAACAACTACGTGATCATCCGACTCGTCGTCTGGTTTCTCCTTTACACCGCACGGGGGGATGGGAGAGAGATGTCCCTTAACAATCTGCTTCGATATCGGGAGTGGCTGGACAAGAACCTGCCCGACTGGGAGAGTCGCGGATACACCTCTTTTACGAGACCAACCGGTGATGCGCTTCAGAATCGCATTGCCGTCTGGCTCTTTGCGCATCACCCTAAAACCTTTAGGCAGGTTCTTATAGCCTATGGTCGGAGGTAATCTCATGACGACATCTCATGCCTTTGCCATTTGCGCGTATGGGCAGTCACCCTACCTGCGTGAATGCATCGAATCTACCCTTAACCAGCAAGATGATGATGGCCACCCGGTTAAAAGCGAGGTCTTTATCGCCACGGCGACGCCAAGTGCCTGGCTTGATGGAATGGCCTCGGACTACGGGCTTGCGGTTATTGTTAATGATGGAGAGCACGGCATTGGCCAGGACTGGAACTTTGCCTATTTGCAGGCGTCGGCGGACTACGTCACGATCACCCATCAGGATGACATCTACTGTCCCGGCTATGCCTCTGCGGCAATCTCGGCACTTTCCCAGGCAAGCTCTTCTCTCATCTTCTTTAGCGACTACGGCGAGCTTCGCGCGGGCAAGAGAGTGGACGAGAACAAGTTGCTGAACACAAAAAGAAGGCTCCTTGCGCCCCTGAAGGACGGGAAGAACGCCGATAGCATCCCTCGGCGAAGGCGAGTTCTTTCGCTTGGCTCGCCCATTTGCTGTCCCTCGGTCACGTTCAACCGAAGGAACTGTCCCAACCCACCCTTCGAGGTCACGATGAAGTGCAGCTTGGATTGGGATACGTGGGAGCATCTTTCTCGACTTGAGGGGGGATTCTACTATTCCTCGAACATCCTCATGTACCATCGCATCCATGAGGATTCAGCGACCTCTTCCTATATAGAGGACAACACGAGGGCCAGCGAGGACCTCGAGCTGTTCCGTCGGTTCTGGCCAAAGCCCATTGCCAAGCTCATCTCGCGAGCATATTCATCGAGCGAGAAGAGCAACGACGTCTGACACAATGCACAAGCAGGACTTATCGGAGACTCTTACCGTGTGCTTTCAGGTAGGGGAGCGGACGTGAGTTTGCCCCAGCGGCTTGTTGGCCTAAAATAAATTCATATGCACCGAAATGCTTCTGTCCATTGAAGTATTTCATGAGAAGACAAGGACACCACTATGGTTGACTCATTCGCGCCTACCAACATCATCGTCACGGGTGGCTGTGGGTTCATAGGTTCGAACTTCGTGCACTACGTGGTGAATAACCATCCAGGCGTGCACGTGACCGTTCTCGACAAGCTCACCTATGCGGGCAATCCTGCCAACATTGCGGGCCTGCCCAAAGATCGTGTAGAGCTCGTCGTGGGCGACATCTGCGATGCCGAGCTTCTCGACCGCATTGTTCCCGGCCACGACGCCATCGTGCACTATGCGGCCGAGTCGCACAACGACAACTCCATCGCCAATCCCGAGCCCTTTGTCCAGACCAATGTCGTGGGAACCTATCGTCTGCTCGAGGCCTGCCGCAAGTACGATGTGCGCTTTCACCACGTTTCGACCGACGAGGTCTATGGCGACCTGGCGCTCGACGATCCACGGCGCTTCAGGCCGGATGACCCCTACAAGCCCAGCTCGCCCTATTCGTCATCCAAGGCCAGCTCGGACCTGCTCGTCCGCGCGTGGACCCGTACCTATGGCATGCGTACCACGATCTCCAACTGCTCCAACAACTATGGTCCCTATCAGCACATAGAGAAGTTCATCCCGCGCCAGATTACCAACATCCTCTGCGGCATTCGACCCAAGCTCTACGGTGATGGCCAGAATATTCGCGACTGGATTCACACCGAGGATCACTCTCGTGCCGTATGGGACATTCTCACCAAGGGCAGCATCGGCGAGACCTACCTCATCGGAGCCAACGGCGAGAGAAACAACATCGATGTGCTCCGTGCTATTCTCGAGCGCATGGGTCAGCCGACCGACGCCTTCGACTGGGTTCGCGATCGCCCCGGCCATGATCGTCGCTATGCCATCGACCCCACCAAACTCGAGGACGAGCTCGGTTGGAAGCCGGTTCACACCAGCTTCTCCGAGGGCCTCGACCAGACTATCGCTTGGTACGCCGAGCATGAGGACTGGTGGCGCGGCGCCAAGGACGCCACCGAGGCCAAGTATGCCAAGCAGGGGCAGTAAGAGATGTATCCGCATAGCGAAGATAAGCTTGGGCCAATCCTTGTTTTGTGTCTCATCTTGACGTCGAGAGATATGTAACGGCGCGCGACAGCGTCTCTGTCATACGAGGTTGTTCCAGCTTAGTAGTGAGGTGCTTGTTTGAATAACGCATGTGGGCGAGTGAAACATCTTAGGCGTTCAGCACAAGACGTGAGCTCACACCCTGTTGAGAGAACGCTGTTCGAGATTGTGGCCGCTTTCTTTGCGGCTTTCTATTTGGAGATGTATCTCGAAGCAATTATGCTTTTTCATACTGGGTCGTACTCCGGAATCCTCGATGGCACGAATCTACGCTTCGCATGCCTTAGGCTTGGCGTTCTCTTTCTCCTGCTCTTCGGCGTCCTTCATGCCGTCGTCGCCTGCCATCGCGTGGTTCTTCATGCCTTGTACCGTTTTAGATATCCAATCGTGATTGCATTACTGGTTGCAGGGGTTGCGCTGTCCCTCAGTGGAGCTTCGATTTGGTGCTATGCATTGACACTTCCTTCGTCCGACCAAGGTCTTATCTTTGGTATTCCACGTTCGATCAGAAGCGATGATTGGCTTGTTGATTCATCATTATTTTCATCACAGTCTGCCAGTGGTTTCTCTGAGATCTCCTCGATCATAGAGGGGGTCAACAATAACGTCAGCATCGGTTTTAACCTGCCCTCATGGAGTATCGTCGCTCTGCTCAGACCGTTCCAGTGGGGATATCTCATCTTGGGTTTTGCTCGTGGTCTGTCATTTTGCTGGTGTGTACGGCCTCTTGCGCTGTTCTTAATCACGTTTGAGTGCATGATGCTGTTCACGCGCAAGAACAAGTGGCTCAGCGCAACGGCGGCGATAGCGATAGGATTCTCACCGTTCGTGGAGTGGTGGGGTGGCTCGTTCTATTTCATGGTCTATGGGCAGGCTCTGGTGCTGTGTCTACATTACTTTCTGCGGCAGGAGAGCCACTGGAAAAAGCGCGGCCTCGGTCTTTTGCTAGCTTGGCTTTGCGGATGTTATGTCATGACCATGTATCCTGCTTGGATGGTTCCCTTTTTCTATCTCTTCGCGGGCATGGGGATTATTGACGTTATGTGGTTCGTGAGGGATGCGAAGCACGATGAGGGAGCACGTGCCCTCCTTATTAATAAGATTGATGTCCTCTGCCTACTTGGGTCGCTCGTTCTCGTAGCGGGAATAATCGGGGCCGGATTCCACTTTGTCCCCAGCGAGATTGCGAGAATGGCAGGTACGGTATATCCGGGAGAGCGTTTCTCGCTCGGCGGAGATGCGCTGCGGTACATCGGGTCAGCACCTTGGTCCCTCTTCTTTGCTGTCAACCCAAGTTCTCCGACGGTCAACTATTCGGAGTGTTCGGCCATCGTTGCTCTATTCCCTGCGGGGGCAGTCGCCTCGACCGCATACTGTATACGTAAGAAGAAGATTGACCCCGCAGTAATGATTCTGCTCATCCTCGAGGTAGCTACGTTTGTCTTTATGGTGTTTGGATTCCCGAGCTGGCTTTCGGCGATTACTCTCATGAGCAATGTGATTTCCACCCGGGCAATCGGCGAGCTTGGGTATCTCGACCTTTTCCTTCTCGTCTATGTTCTGGCGCGCTGTTCCGATGTAGATGTTCATGGCGTTGCCACCTCTAAGAGAAAGGTGTTTCTTGTTGGCGCATCGGCCCTTTTAAGCATGGGGTTCGTGGCGGTTGCACGCATGGTGGCGGGCATCGAGTTCAGGACGCTATATATGGTTCTGCTGTTCCTGCTCTTTGCCGGAATGATCTATTGCGTGCTTAGTAGGTTTGTCCTGTGCGACCGTCGATATGAAAAATGGCTCCTCGTGTTCTTTGTCGTAGGCGCCTTCCTGCCGGGAGTCTGTGTCAATCCCATACAGCAGGGCGTTGGGCCGCTGACTAACTCAGACCTATCGAATGCCGTAAAGGCCGTTCTCCAAGAGCCAGAAGCCAGTGACGATCAAAATGACAGGTGGATTGCGCTGGACTCGCTTGTCACACCCAATGTCTGCGTGGCAGCGGGAGCCAAGACCATAAACTGCACCAATGTCATCCCCAATCTTGAGCTATGGGAGACTGTGGATGAATCTGGCGAGTATTCCGACATCTATAACAGGTATGCGCACGTCAACGTTGTCTTGGGTAAGGGTAAGACTACGTTCTCTCTCGTGCAGGAGGACGTAATCAACGTGACTCTCTCATATGAGGACCTCGAAAAGCTCAGGGTTGGCTATATCGTTTCGTCAAAAAAGCTTACGAGCGAGAGTCCCGATGGCGGAATCAGTTTTGTGTCTGTCGGCAAAGGAGATGGATTCACCATCTATAGGGTCGAATACAATGATGCGACCTAGCGATGGCATTACTGCGTGCGCGTCCTACATATGCGGCGCATTACTGGCGGTGACATATGGTTTTTGGCAAGATGGTCTAATGCTCTAGAATGAACAACAGCAGCGCGGATGCTTTGCGGCTGCATTTTCCAATGCGTATGGACGGCATGTACGGGAGAAGGGCGTGGCATGGATTTCGCGAAGGACCTCAAGGTTACCGAGACGGGCATCGACGGTCTCAAGGTGCTTGACCTTACCGTTCACGACGATGGTCGCGGTTGGTTCAAGGAGAACTGGCAGCGCGCCAAGATGACGACTCTCGGTGTGCCTGACCTGCGCGTCGTTCAAAACAACATCTCGTTCAATGAACAGCGTGGCGTTACACGCGGCATCCATGCCGAACCTTGGGACAAGTTCATCTCCATCGCCTGCGGCTCCGTCTTTGGCGCATGGGTTGACCTTCGTGCGGGCAGCCAGACCTTCGGCCGGGTCTTTACCTGCACGCTCGACCCTTCCAAGGCCATCTTCGTGCCACGGGGCGTGGGCAACTCCTTCCAGGCGCTTGAGGATGGTACTGCCTATACCTATCTCGTAAACGCCCACTGGTCGGCCGAGCTTAAGAAGACCTACACCTTCGTGAACCTCGCCGATCCAGCGCTTGGCATCCAGTGGCCCATCCCGCTCGACCGGTGCGAACTCTCCGAGGCCGACCTGCGCCATCCCATGCTCGCCGACGTCGTTCCCATGGCACCCCGTCGCACGCTCGTCACGGGCTGCTACGGCCAGCTCGGCCGGGCGGTCAAGGCCTTGGCTGACGAGCGCGGCCTCTCGGGCTTTGACTACAACGACATCGATACCTTCGACTTCTCGGACGCCTCGGCCTACGACAAGATCGACTGGGACCTCTACGGTACCGTCATCAACTGCGGTGCCTATACGGCCGTCGACCGTGCGGAGACCCCCGAGGGCCGCACCACCTGCTGGAAGGCCAATGCGCTTGGCCCGGCTCTCCTCGCCCGCATCTGCGCGGAGCATGGCATCACGCTTGTGCACATCTCGTCGGACTACGTCTTTGACGGCACTGCCGAGGAGCACACCGAGGAGGAGGCCTTCTCGCCGCTCTCCGTATACGGACAGGCCAAGGCTGCCGGTGACATCGCCGTCGCGGGCTGCCCCAGGCACTACATCGCTCGCTCGAGCTGGGTCATCGGCGACGGGCACAACTTCGTCAAGACCATGGCGGCCCTCTCCGCTCGTTGTGCCGACGCATCGGACAAGCTCGACCAGGTGACGGTGGTGGACGACCAGCTCGGACGCCTCACCTTCACCGACCAGATGGCAGAGGGCATTCTCCATCTGCTCGACGCGCACGTTCCCTACGGCACCTATGACCTCACGGGTTCTGGTGCCATCAAGAACTGGCAGGAGATAGCCGCGCGCGTCTTCGATCTCACGAACGGTAACGCGGAGAAGGTCCTGCCTGTCTCCACGCAGGAGTACTATGCCACGGCCCAGGGTCCGATCGCTCCTCGACCGCACTTCTCGGCGCTCTCGCTCGATAAGATCGAGGCGACCGGCTTTTCCCCGCGCGACTGGGAGGAAGAGTTGGACGAGTACGTGAGGACCAAGCTCGACTAGAGGAGATGCGCCCAAGAAAGGATGGAGAGGGTGGACAGCCCAATCAACCTGGTACGACGGACGTACGGATTCGTGAAGAGGCATCTGGCTGCGCCAGGCGATCTGCCGGACTCGTTTCCGATTGACGCATGGACGGCCCCAAGCTACCCCGCGTGGTTTGGGCATCACTTGCGGAGCGAGTCGGAGCTCGTCGAGCAGCGTCACCGCGCCAGCAGCCTCGCCTATCGACCCTGCTTCTCGATCGTGGTGCCCCTCTATCGCACGCCGCTTGACTTTCTTGACGTCATGGCCGAGTCGGTTCTCTCGCAGACCTATGACAACCTCGAACTCGTTCTCGTGAACGCAAGCCCCGAGCGCGGTGAGCTTGCTGCCGCCGTGGATGCCCTGCGTGCTCGCGACGGGCGCGTGCGCGTGGTGACGCTCGACGCCAACCACGGCATCACCGAGAACACAAACCGTGGCATCGAGGCCGCCTCCGGCGACTTCTGCTGCTTTCTCGACCACGATGACTACATCGACCCCGACCTGCTCTTTGAATACGCCGGGGCGCTCAACGCGGATGGCACGATCGACGTACTCTACTGCGACGAGGACCTCGTGGAACAAGACCCCGATACGGGAGAGTTCCGGCACATGAACCCGCTCTTCAAGCCCCAATACTCGCCGGAGCTCCTGCTCTGCAAGAACTACGCCATCCACCTCATGACCATCCGCCGCTCGCTCATCGGGTCCATGCCCACGCCTGATGCCCGCTTTGACGGCTCTCAGGACTTCAACATGATCGCCTGGTGCACCGAGCATGCCCGCCACGTGCGCGGCGTGCAACGCGTGATGTACCACTGGCGGATAAGCACCAACTCCACCGCCACCAATCCCGATTCCAAGCCGTACAGCCTCCGCTCCTGCCGGCTGACCATCCAAGGGCAGCTCGAGCGCAGGGACATCGATGCGGACATCATAGGGTCGGGCATCTTCAACCTTCATGACCTATGGTTTCGCAACGTGTGCGGCAGCGTATCGGTCGTGGTGGACTGCAGCGACGACCCCAAGACCACGCGACAGTTCGTGGAGACCTTCTGCCAGTCCGATGCCTACGCCAACATGGAGCTCGTGCTCGTGGGCCGTACGGGTGCGCAAGCCTCCGAAGGAATTCCCGCCAGAGTACGTCTCGTGGACGCGTGCTCCGGCACCCGCTATGCTCGGCTCAATGCTGGGGCTGCAGCCGCCACAGGTGACTACCTGCTCTTTCTTGATGACCGCTGTCTCTTCATGACGCCAGAGCCCATCGAGCAGCTCGTGGGCATGTGCTCGATGGCGGGCGTGGGTGCCGTTGCCCCCAAGGTGCTCTACCGTGGTGGGGTCAACAAGTGCTATGGCGTGGCGGTTACCCGGCGTCGCATCATGCCGCTCTACCGAGGCTACGATGACGACTTCCCGGGATACGAGTGCAACCTGCGATCTTTCAGGACGTGAGCGCCCTTGGGCTGCAGGGCCTTCTCACCTCGCGCATGTCCTTTGAGGCGGTCGGTGGATTTGACGAGGCGTTTTCTGACGAGACGGGTGCGGCCGAGTATTGCGTCCGCCTTCGCGAGACGGGCATGCGGATGGTCTCCATGTGCACCGTCAAGCTCGAGGTCGCCGAGACCCCGAACCTTGGGAGGCGCTACGACAACGCCTTCAACGCGCCGGACTACTCCGCAGCCGGGCTTGAGCTCTTTGACGGCCGGCACCCCAGCCTGCGCACCCTGGGTGACCCCTTCCTTAACGACAACCTCGACCAGGGGTCGAGGCTATATGCAAGTTTCATAGGCGAGGCCTTCATGTGGGCCTCCTTCGTCATCGCGGTCGTGGTAGCCGTCGTTCTCCTCTACGTGCCTGGCTCGCTTGCCCTTCGCGGGATGGGGCTTTCGGCGCCACTCGCCGTGGCGTCCGCCCCAATCGTTTCGGTGTTCCTCTATGCTGCCGCTGGCATCGTGCTCAAGGCTGCGGGCGTCATCACCTCGTGGATCGTGCTTCTGGCCATCGCACTCGTGCTGGCGGGGGCCGTGTATGCCCTCGCGCGGGCGCGCGGTAGGGGAGAGACGCTTGCCCTTGGTCCGTCTCGCATCTCTTTGCGAGCTGGTTGGCTGGTTCTCGCCTGCTACGTTGTCGTGGGAGTTCTCGTGGGCTTCTGCTGCTTCCTGAGCGTGATGGATGGTCCCGACTCGTTTCCGCGACAGATTGACACCGTCTTCCACCTGGCACGCATACGAGCCTATGCCGAGAGCGGGACCTTCTCCGTGCTTGATGCCACCAACTGCTTCCCTGATGGCATGGGCTATGGGGCCTCCCTGCCGGGCGGGTTCTACCCGGCCGCCTGGCACGTGGTGGCTGCGATGGTCTACCAGGCGACGGGCTTTGCGGTGTCGCTGGTGCTCAATGCCCTCGACTTCGCCTTTGCGGCGATCGTGTTCCCGTCAGGCATGTACGTCCTTCTCTCGTACGTCTTTGACGATCATCCGAAGGCGGTCGCCTTAGGTGCGTTCGTGACGGTCGCCTTCGTGGCCTTTCCGTGGCGACTTCTCACCTTTGGCCTGCTCTGCAGCAACCTCGCGAGCTTTGCCATGGCACCTGCGGTGGCAGCGTGCTTTGCCTGCCTCATCGATCCCGTGCGGGGAGCGCATCACCGCCTTGCCCTTCTCGTGGCCTTGTCGTGGGATGTTGCGGACTTGCCGTGACGCAGCCCAACGCTATCTTCACCATCGCCGTGCTTCTCTGGCCGCTCTGCGCCTGGCGCATGGCGGGACTGGCCGATCGCCTGCGCGTCTCGGATCGTGTTCGCCCCCTTGTGCGCGTGGTGCTCGTCGCGGCCTTTCTCGCCCTTGCGGCGGCTGCGTGGCTTGCGCTCTACCACGCGTCCTTCATGGGCGGCGTGCTTTCCATCGACTGGTGGCCCGTATATGGGAAGGGCGAGGCCGCCGTGGAGCTTCTGCTCCTTGCGTACCGAGACCCCATGCGGCAGATGGCCCTCGCCATCCTGGTGATCGCGGGCGGCCTCTACACGCTGCGCAAGAGACGCTATCTCTGGCTCTCGCTCTCGTATGCCTCCATGCTCGCGATTCACTTCCTCGTGGTGGCCACGGACGGCCGGTGGAAGCACCTCCTTGCGGGGTTCTGGTATCGCGATCCGTTTCGCACCGCCTCGTCCTGCGCGATCCTGGCCATCCCGCTTGCCGCCCTCGGCCTCTATGTCGTCTACCGCGCTGCCTCGGTAGTCTGGGCCAGGGCCACACGGCATCGCACCGCTCGCGCGCGCCTGTCCGCGAAGAAGTCTTCCGTGGCTGTCTCGCTCGTTGTGGTGACGGCCGTCTGCGTGCTCGTCTACGGGGTGGCGCTTCCGGGGGAGGGTGCCTCGGCCTTCTCGCTTATCACGGCGACCAATGCCTCCGAGTATGACATGGAGAGCAATCCCTACCTCGATGCCACCGAGCTCTCGTTTGCCGAGCAATGCAAGGCGATCGTGGGCGATGACCTCGTGTACAACTTCCCCGAGGACGGCAGCGCCTTTCTCTACGGTGCGGTGGGCCTCCATACCTATTACCGCAGCTTGAACGCGGACTTTGACGAGGGGGAGCCTGCGGCGAGCAAGACCTTGCGCCTCTGTCTGGACGAGATCGGCACCAACGCCAGCGTGGCTGCGGCGGCACGCGAGGCGGGGCGTGAAGTACGTGCTTCTCCTCGACGTGGGCGAGGCTGACGTTCAGCCGCACTTCCTCACGTACGATGCAACCGAGTGGGTGGGCATAAACGCGGTGGGCGACGACACGCCTGGTCTGGAAGTTGTGCTCTCTGAGGGTGACATGCGCCTCTATCGGGTTGCTGCATAGCTCACTGGTACAATCTGAGGCTGGCGTCCCGTGCGCCGCGCGACCGTCTTGGAACGAAGGAGTCACTCTTGACCATCAAGCACAAGCTCTCCAACATCATGCTCGAGGTTGCCGATCACGTCTCCGCGCATCCCGACCTCTACTATCGCACCATGGGCTCCGTCTCATACGACGAGGACGCCTCCGCCCTTGTCGTAGGCGGGTCGGTCGACTTCCTCACCTATCTCAACGCCTGTCCCGTCATCAAGTGGCGCAGGTATGCCGGGGTGGAGCGGGTCTGGCTTCACCTTGAGACCTCCGCCGTCTGCTGCGACCTGCGCATCATGGGCGTGACTTCCGGCGAGACGGACGACGAGAGGTCGCTCTCGTCGCTGTCCCTCGATCCTGCCGATGGCACTCCGGTGGCAGGCGGGATCGCCTATGACGTCGAGCTTCCCGTGAACGACGTGGACCTGGTGGCCTTCGAGCTCGTCTCGGGTGCCGAGCCCGTCTCGCTTCTCTCTGCGTACTACTACGTGCAGGTGGACGAGGCAGACGTGAACGACGTTCGTCTCGCGCTCTCCACTACGACGTTCAGGAAGGAGCACTACATCGTTCCCAACATCGAGCTCGTGCGCGAGGGCCTCTCCGATGGGGCGGATCCCGTTGCCGGCCACTTCCATATGTTCGTGGTGGACAACGGCAAGACGCTCGATGCCGAGGGCCTTTCCGACGACCTCGTCACCGTGATTCCCAACGAGAACGTGGGTGGCGCCGGTGGTTTCGCGCGTGGCATGATCGCGGCGCTCGAGTCTGACGAGGACTTCACGCACGTGCTCCTCATGGATGATGACGTGCGCATCTTTCCGGAGAGCCTCAAACGCACCTACAACCTGCTGGCGCTCGCGCGCGGGAAGTATCGCAAGGCCTTTATCAACGGTGCCATGCTTTCGCTCGAGGAGCCCACGCGTCAGTTCGAGGACGTCTCCTACGTGAGCAAGACCGCGGTCTACCGACGCATCAAGTCCGACCTCCACGTGGATCGCCTCTCCGACGTGGTGGAGAACGAGCGCACGGACGTCGAGGTTGACAACGCATACGGCGCCTGGTGGTTCTCCTGCATTCCCATGTCCGCCGTCCGTGAGAACGGGCTGCCGCTGCCGCTCTTCGTGCGCTGCGACGACGTGGAGTTTGGCATGCGCAACAAGCCGACGTACATGACCATGGGCGGCATCTGCGTCTGGCACGAGAGCTTCGAGGGCAGGTTCCGCGCCTCCGTGGACTGCTACCAGTACATCCGCAACTTCCTTGTGATGATTGCCATGGACGACTGCACCAGCGAGGACTACTTCCTGATGCGTCTCAAGCGCAGCATCCGCATCAACCTGCGCGACATGGACTATGCGGCTGCAGAGCTGCTTCTCGCGGGCCTCGAGGACTACCTCAAGGGGCCTCAGTACCTCGCCACCGTCGATGGCTCCGCGCTCATGAAGGCCAACGGGGCGCTCAACGAGAAGGTCGTACCCATCTCCGAGATGGATCCGGATGTGCTCGTCGAGGCGGGCGTGACCGAGGAGGTCACCGCCAACCCGAACTTGGAGAACAACGTCCCGATCCTGATGCGCTTCTGGCGCGGCGCACCCTACGACAAGCACTACCTGCCCGACTTCTTCCTCTCGGATCGTCCTCGATGGGTTGTCAAGAACGGTACGGCCACGCTGGCGGGCGGCTCCATGGCCGCCAAGACGATCGTGTTTCTCGACCCGACGCGTACCAAGGGGGCGATTCGCCACATGGACAAGGACCGCTTCCGCGCGATCAGACACCGCGAGGCGAGGCTGCTTCACGAGTACGACGCCAAGAGAGTGAGCATTCGCACGGAATATCACGACGTCAAGGGCTGGATGACCTCGATGGAGTTCTGGAAGCAGTATCTGGGGATATAGGCCATGGATTACTCGGTTATGTTATTTGCTGATTGGTACCTATTCTGCGTTCAGCGGATTCCCGTGGCAATGCAGACGATTTCGAGGTAATATGTCTCCCGTGGCCTAAGGTCACAAGGTATCGCGCGAAAGCGCAGTGTTTTGCCCCGTGGGGCAAAGAAAGAAAGGCACGACATGGCACAGGGTACTGTTAAGTGGTTCAACCCCGACAAGGGCTACGGCTTCATCTCTCGCGAGGATGGCGACGATCTGTTCGTCCACTACTCTGAGATCAAGATGGACGGCTTCAAGACCCTGGACGAGGGCCAGACTGTCGAGTTTGACATCACCACCGGCCAGAACGGCAAGCTCCAGGCATCCAACGTTCGCAGGGCTCAGTAGTCCTTACACTACACAGAGCTAAAAGAGGGGTCGCTTCGGCGGCTCCTCTTTTTTTGTGCCTGTTGCAGCGGCGGATGGCGCTGGTCCGGGCCGGTACCTTAGTCCAACGAATCGTTGAGTTACGGTACAAGGGGACTTTGGTACGGTCTCATCTGCGGGTACCTAGGCCCAACGACTCGTTGTACTAAGGTACTCGCAGCTCAGCGTCTTGGGAGGGCGTACCAAAGTCGGTTTTTTTTGCTAGCACCGTAGCTTCATCTCAGAGGGTCTTTGATGACCGTATTCCTGCCGTCATGACCCCCTCTTAGCCAGAGGTTGCAGATAACGACATTATCAACGGCGTTCGCTCAAAAATAATGTCGTTATCTGCAACCTCTGGCTAAGAGGGGGTCGCGCGTGATGTAGAAGACCACCAAGCGGGCGTTTGTCTCTCCGTTTTTTGCTCTCTAGCTCAGGTGGATGCTCGTCCAGTCCTCGATGCAGAGGTTGGCGGCGCCGTCCAGGCGACCCATGTCCTGCGTTGGGTCCTCGCATCGCACGGCGCAGGTGAGAAAGCCTGCGTTGCGCGCGGTGAGGATGCCCACGAGGAGGTCCTCGAAGACAAGACAGGTTGCAGACATGGCGTTGATGCGTCGCGCCGCCTCGAGGTAGATGTCGGGCTTGTCCTTTGCGTTCTCAACGTCATCGCTGCATACCACGGCATCGAAAAACTCGCCCAGGTTCACGTGGGGGCGCATGGAAGAAAGCACGTGCCTGTTGTTGGTGGTGGCAAGTGCGACGGGGATATGCGCGCTTCTCAGGGCGGAGATGTACTCGGCTGCCCCGGGGCGCAGGTAGACGCGGTCGGCATAAAGTGCTGCACCGATTCGGTTCCACTCGTCGCAGATTTCCTCGGCGGTCTCGTCAAGGCCATAGCTCTCAATGCACCAGAGAGCGCCTCCGGTAAAGCCGAGCGTCGCGAGCGTCTGGTGCACGTTGGGGGTGTAGGTGAGGCCGTGCTCGGCAAAGAAGATCTCATCCACCTCGCGCCAGAGCGCGCTGGTTTCGGCGAGCGTGCCGTCGAAGTCGAATATCGCTGCCTCAAAGGAGGGTGGCCAGAGCGTAATGCTGTCGTCCGTCATCTTCCTACCTGTCTGGCTCGTCTTCGATGGAGCGAAACATGCCGTAGTACACGTCGTCGCGGGCAATGGAGCCGAGCTCGGCCATGAAGTTCTTGGCAACGGGGAAGATCTCGGCATCCATGGAGGCGCGCATGGCATCGAAGAAGACGGAGGAGACCTCGTCGGTGGGCGCCATGGGTATCCCGCCAGCGGCAAGCGTGGCGCGGAGCCGCTCGTAGCTGGGCTCCGCGACGCCGCTGACGCCCTCATGGATTATGAGGGCCTGGAGCTCGGTTCCGATGACGGTGAGCGCCTGTGGCAGGAAGCGAAGGGCTCGCAGGTAGCAGGCCTGTGCCACGTCGATCCTTCCGAGACGCCACTCGATCTCCGCGAGCCGGTAGTAGCTGAGCCCGATGGTCTGCGGGTCATGCGCGTAGCGGAGAAGCTCGCGAATCGCATCGAGGGCGCCTTCCGTGTCGTTTGCGCCTCCAAGGCATTGGGAGAGACACAGACACGTATGGACGCTCAGCGGCGCGACCCTTACCGCCCTCGTCGCAATGGCCACTGCCTTTTCCGCGCTGCCGCGGGCTAGTTCCGCGAAGGCGGAGACGACCAGTGCGTCCACGTAGGTCGCGGGGACGAGAAGGATCGTGCGGCCAGTGGAGAGCAGGCGGTTGTAGATGACGCGGTCCACGTAGCTGCCGAAGAAGCGCCACTCCGTAGCGTCCGTGTCCTCGTAGGCGCGCGAGGCGTCGATGCGCATGAGCTGGGGCATGAGCGTTTGCTCGGCACCATCTGGGTCGTGCCGCGCCAGCTGCTCATCGGCATGCGCGGCGGCTTTCGAGAGGGAATCGCCCCTCATGATGGCCTCGCTGATGCCCACGGGATCGTCATCCGAGAGCGTGCCTTCTATGAGCATGCTCACGACGCGCTCGGCCGCGCTTCTCACCGAGGGGTCAGAGTCGTTCTCGGTTCTTTCCATGATCATGCGGACGTTGGCCTCGGTCGAGCTCGTGAGGTTGCGCGAGACGTCCGCGGCCAGGACCTCTCGCCTCTTGCCTTCGTCCACCGAGAGCCCGGACACGCTCGCGGTGCCCAGCGCATCGGTGGCCCTGTCGTTCAGGAGCCGCGAGGAGAGCTCAACGGCGTCATAGCGGGCGGGAGGGCAGAAGACCTCGTCTTCGAGCCTGAACGACTGTCTCACGGATTCGAGCCTGCCGTCGCGCCCGTTCATGGACGCGCCACAAGAGCGCATGAGCTCAACGGGGTCGAACCCGTCGGCGCAGGCTCGCTCGACCTTCGCGCGCGTGAGCGTCACGCTGTAGTAGCAGGCGTGCGCTGTGGCGGTGTCGACGGTGCCCGCCACCCATGCGCGCTCGAGGGTCGGCGAGCAGCGAAACGAGAGCGCGGCGAGAAGGACGCCGAGCCTGAGGTTGTAATCGGTAGCCGCGCGGCGGCGCATGTCGGTCGTGGCAGGGACCACGCCCACGCCGCTGACGACGGCGCGCGTGCCAAAGAGCTCGGGCGAGGCGAGTTCCACCTGGAAGGCGACGTCACCCCCGGCGACGTTCACGCGGAAGTCGGTCGTGAGGCGATAGGGGAGCCGTGCGCACTCGATGCCCGACGAGATGCCCTTGCGCACCGACCACTCGCCATTGGGATTGTCCTCGTCCATGGCGGTGACATCGTTGATGGAGGGCACCTGCGCCACGATAGAGGTGGCGATGCGGGCCTCGAGCCCGACGAGGTCCTCCTCGGTGGCAGAGCCGGAGTCGACGAGATAGGCGTCCGCGAGCAGCGCCGCGTTGAGGGCCGCCTCGATGCCGAGAACCCGCTGTTTAACGAGGTAGGGTACCTGTTGCTCATCGACATGCAGGTAGAACATGCCGCTCGTGTGCGGTACGATCACGCGAAGGCTCGGCAGCCCGACATCGGTGGCGAGAAGGCCCGCGTCCTCGAGCCTTCGAGCGAGGTAGAGCTCGAAGGCTCCCGGGGGAAGTACTCCATCTGCGCCCGCCGACGTCTCGCGAGAGCGGATGTCGTGCACGAGCTCTACGAGAGAGGCCACGGGCTCCGTGGCCTGGACGAGGCGAATCCTGAGCGCCGTTACGTCGAGGGTCGAGGTGCTCCGGGCGGGCGAGGCCTCGATGATGTCCGTAAGAGCCGTATCCTGCGCGCCCTCCGTCTCGTCGTCGGTGCGCACGAGCGAGGAGAACAGCCGACCGAGCCAGCTATGCGCATCGTCGCCTTTGTCGGTCATGTCCATCCCCCTCTCTGATCGTCCGCCGTGGATACGGTCCTACTCGCTCGAGTCTTGACGGGAGTCCGCCGCAGTGACCTCGGGTATGTTCCCAGCGCGGCCGATCCTTCTGATGAAGAGCCCGCTCGAGAGCTTGGGCTCAAACCACGTCGACTTGGGCGGCATGAGCAGCTCGGCATCGGCCACGGACATGACCTCTTGCATCGACGTGGGGAAAAGCGTGAAGGCCGTGCCGCTTTCACCTGCCTGTGCGGCGACGTCATCGGCTGACACCATGCCGCCGACGAACGATATCCGCGCATCTCGGCGTGGGTCGTCGATGCCGAGGATGGGGGAGAGGACGCGGTTCTGCAGGATCGAGACGTCGAGCGAATCTACGGGGTCTGTTTCGCCTCCGTCTGGGGTCGAACGGTCCTTCTTGGTAAAGGTCAGCTCGCGCCACGCGCCAAAGGAGTGCATGCCAAAGCGGCCGGGCTGCGAGGGCATGACGGAGGCGTCCTGTCGAGCGCCCACGCAGAACCCCTCGCCCTCGAGCGCGGAGACGAACGCGTCTTCCGAGAGGCCACCCGTGTCAAAAACCACGCGATGATATGGCTTGATCGTGAGCTGACTCGTGGGAAAGAGCACGCAGAGTAGGTAGTCGCAGGCCTCGACGCCCATAGCGGAGTCACCCTTTGCGGCGCGCATCTCCTGACACACGCGTGCCGCGGAGGCGGCGCGGTGGTGCCCGTCGGCGATGTAGGCGCAGGGCACGTAGGAGAACATCATCCGGAAGGCCTCGATGGCAGCCGGGCGGGCGATGCGCCATATGGTCTCGCACACACCCTGCTCGTCGTCGAAGTCATAGAGGGGACTTGCCCCCATGGCCGCCGAGACGAGCGCCTCGAGCGTGGGGTCGTCTCGATACGCGAGGTAGATGGGGCCGGTCTGGCAGCCCGTGGCCTCGATGTGGCGTACGCGGTCGAGCTCCTTGTCGGGATGGGTGAGCTCATGGCGCCTGATTACGCCGCCGGTATAGTCGTCAAGCGCGCAGGCGGCGACGATGCCCACCTGCTCGTGTCCCTCCTGCCGCAGACGATAGAGGTAGTAGCAGGGAGTTCCGTCGTGCAGGAGCGTGCCATCGGCAACGCGGTCTCGAAGGAGCTCGGCGGCCTTGGCGTAGACCTCGGGGGCATACATGTCGTAATCGGAGGGAAAGGAGGTCTCCGGACGGTCTATCGCGAGAAACGACGTGGGGATGGTCGGCGACGTAGGCGGCCGCCTCCGTGCGGTCGAAGACGTCGTAGGGGAGGGAGGCAAAGTCCTTCGCCCTCTCGGGGGTGGGCCTGTAGCAGACGAACGGCTCTGCGCGCATGTACGTGTCTCCTCGGGATGGTATCGTGTCTGGTCACCTTCCATCATACCCACGCGGGAGGCATTCGATGTTGGCTGCAGTGATATGGTATCCACGAAGACAGGGTGGTTATCACGGGAGGTCTCATGGGGGATTGCGTGCTGAGCGTGCTCGAGTCGGCGGACATCGGAGACGACCGCTTCGTGGGTGTGGACGTGAGCGGTCGCAGGCTCGTGATCTTTGACTTTGACGGCACGCTCGCCGACACCCTCTCCGGCATCACGGACACGGCGAGAAGGGTCCTTCTCGAGCGGGGCTTTGACGAGGAGGGTCTCGGTGACCTAAGCCGGCTCGTCGGACCGCCCTTTCCCCAGGCCTTCAGGCTCGTCTACGGCGTTTCCGAGGCGGAGGCAAAGGCCATCACCGCCCGTTATCGCGAGATCTACGGTGCGGGCGGCCCAAAGCTCTGGCCTGCGTTCCGGGAGTGCCAGAGCTGCTCGAGCACCTGCGCGCGGCAGGTTGCACGGTGGCGGTGGCCTCGTCCAAGCGTCAGCGGATGATAGACCGCGCCATCGCCGACGAGGGCATCGCCGACCTCATCGACATTCCTCGAGGCAAGCATGACGACCATGCGGAGTCCAAGGATGCCATCATCAAGGATCTGCTCGTCGAGACGGGTCTTTCTCCCGATGACGCCGTGATGGTGGGGGGACCGGAGGTTCGACGTCTCCGCCGCCGCGACAAACGGCGTTCCCTGCGTGGGGGTGCTCTACGGGCATACCTGCGAACGCGAGGAACTGGAGCATGCCGGTGCCTGCGGCATCGCGGAGACGGTCGCAGGGCTCGAACGGCTGCTTTTGGGATAGGGCTTCGTGGCGCCCGTCGAAAGAATTCTCGCCGTGCGCATTTGGAGCTGGCATTAGGGTAGAAGCAAAAGAGAGTCGGTGGCATCAGCCACCCTCGTGCGAAGGGAGTCAACATGTCCGACTTTGACATCACCGACAGCTTCCACAAGATCTTTCTCGCCGGCGTCGGTGCCGTCGCCATGACTGCCGAGAAGTCCCAGGAGGTCGTGGGGCGAGTTCGTGAAGAAGGGTGAGCTCACCGTCGAGCAGGGCAAGGCGCTCAACGAGGAGCTCTCGCGCAAGGCCAAGGAGGTCATCGACGGCACGTCCGACGATGCGCTCAAGGCCAAGATGGAGGCCATGAGCCCCGACCAGCGCGCCGCCTATGCCGCCAAGGTCGCCAAGATGGCGGCCGACATAGAGGCCGAGACCGTTAAGGTCGAGGTCAAGGACGCGGACGCCGAGTAGCGTAGGTGGCCCAGGACTCCAACAACACCAAGGGCTCCTCCCGCACGAGGGAGGAGCTGCTCGACGACTGGTACGAGAGCGTCGCCTCCGCAGGAGACGGCCGCGACCAGACGATCGGGATCTTTGGGGGCAGAAGCGCGTCGTCTGACGGTGCGACCTCGTCCTCGGGGGCTCGTCTGTCGCGGGTGCGCGAGATCATCTCGATCGTGCGTCGCTACGACATCTTCCATGGCCTTACCCCGCAGAGCCTGCGTCAGATGCTCGAGGAGCTGGGACCCACCTTCGTCAAGGCCGGTCAGATTCTTTCCATGCGCTCCGAGATCTTGCCGGAGAGCTTTACGCGCGAGCTTGCCAAGCTTCGCACCGACGTCGAGCCCATGGATCGCGAGACCGTGCTCCAGGCGCTTCGTGACGAGTACGACCAGCCCCTCGAGGAGCTGTTCGACGCCATCGACGACCAGCCGTTGGGGTCGGCCTCGGTGGCGCAGGTGCACAAGGCCAAGCTCGCTACGGGCGAGCTCGTGGCCGTCAAGGTGCAGCGACCGCACGTGCAGGAGACCATGGCGCAGGACATCGCGATCATGCGCTCGCTCGCCAAGTACGTGGATCGCTACATGGGAGACGAGCGGTTCCTCGACATGCAGTCGGTCATGGACGAGCTGTGGCAGTCGTTTCGCGAGGAGACGGACTTTCTCGTGGAGGCCCGTTCGCTCGAGGAGTTCCGGCGCAACAACGCCGACTGCGCGTACGTCTCGTGCCCGAGGCCGTTTCCTGCCCTCTGCACGCGCCACGTGGTGGTGATGGACTTCGTGCAGGGCATTCCCATCGATCAGACGAAGCAGCTCAAGGATGCCGGCTACGATCTTGAGGAGATCGGCGTCAAGCTTGTGGACAACTACACCAAGCAGATGATAGACGACGGCTTCTTCCACGCCGATCCGCACCCCGGCAACCTCGTCATCTCGGGAGGTAAGATCGTCTACCTGGACCTCGGCATCATGGGGAGACTCTCCTCGCATGATCGCAAGGCCCTGGCTGACATGGTGGAGGCGGTTGCCAAGCTCGACTCCGCGGGCCTCGCCGACGGCCTCATTCGCTTCTCGATCTCTGACACCTCCAACATCGACCATGCGCATCTGCTCCAGGACCTCGACGCGATCGTCGCCGACTACGGTACGGCAGACCTCTCCGACCTGGACATCGCCGCCTTCGTGAACTCGCTCATCCTGATGGCGCGCAAGAATGGCATCGAGCTTCCAGGCACCGTGACCATGCTCGCGCGTTCTCTCGTGACGCTCGAGGGCGTGGTGGACCACCTCATGCCAAACGCGTCCATCGTCGGAATCATCGAGCGCCACCTTCGCGCGTATGCCTCCCCCGTCCAGCTCGTCAAGCAGGAGAGCGAGAAGCTCGCTCTCGAGGGCGTCAGCGCGGCCCACGGCATGCTCGGTGCCGCCTCGAAGGCCGATCTCGCCATGAGCATGCTCACGCGCGGTCAGCTGCGCATGAACCTCGACATCGCGGGCACCGAAGACCCGCTCGAGGACATAGGTCGCATTGCCAACCGTCTCACCATGAGCATCATCGTGGCCGGCCTCTTCATCGGCTCCTCCGTGATCTACTACGCACGCATCCAGCCGGTCATCTTTGGCATTCCCGTCATCGGTTTTCTGGGCTACATCGTGGCGCTCGTGCTCGGTGTGTGGGTGGCGTGGGACATCATTCAGGACAACCGACGCCATCGCAGGCACTAGGTCGGCCCAGCGCTCGCGCATTCCCGATGACAGGTCCCGCGTCCGTCTCGCCGCTCCGTTTGACGAGCGGGGGCTCCTTCTTACCTCTGGCGAGATGAGTGAGTGGATAAAAAGGTTTTCGCGCTACCGTAGAGCTACGTGGGGTTCTGCAACCGATTGGAGCGCGCCATGAGCATCGACGACGTCGATTCGCAGGTGGTTGGCGGATTAAGGGAGCAGCTCTTGAGCGAGTTTGGGGCCTCGGAGGAGAACGCCCTCCTCGCCCGCTGCCCTGGGCGCACCGAAATTGCAGGCAATCACACCGACCACGAAGGTGGCCACGTGATCGCGGGCGCCATCGATAGGTATATCACGGGGCTTTTTCGCCCAAACGGAACGAAAACGATAAGCCTCTTGAGCGAGGGCTATGACCTCGTGTCCGTCTCACTCGATGAGCTCGATCCCATGGCGGCCGAGCGCGGTACCACGAGGGCGCTCGTTCGTGGCATGGCGGCGCTCTTTGCAAGGCGCGGCGTCGAGGCCTGCGGGCTTCGACTGCGTACTTACGAGCGACGTGCCCGTGGGAAGCGGTCTCTCGTCGTCCGCGGCCTTCGAGGTCGAGCTCGCCCGTGCCATGGATGTCCTCTGGGCTGGCAAAGAGATCTCGCGCGAGGACCTGGCGCTCATGGCCCAGGCGGACGAGCATGAGTTCTTTGGTAAGCCCTGCGGCCTCATGGACCAGGCTTCCGTGGCCCTCGGGGGCATCCAGCACATGTCGTTTGCCGATCCAACGGTTCTCCAGGCGCATCCCATCGACTTCGACTTCGAGAAGGCCGGGTACGCCATCGTTCTCGTGTCCGTAGGGTCCGGCCACGAGAGCCTTATCGACGAGTACGCCGCCATTCCAAGAGAGATGCAGGCCGTTGCCCATCTCTTTGGCAAGGAGCGCCTTTGCGAGGTGAGGGAGAGACAGGTCGAGCAGGACGTGGCTCGTGTGCGCAGGGAGTGCGGTGACCGGGCTCTTCTCCGCGCCCTGCACTTCTTCCGTGAGGAGAAGCTTGTCGCAAAGCGTGTGGCCTGCCTTTCGCTCGGAGATGTCCCGCGCTTTCTGAGCCTCACGCGCCTCTCTGGCACGAGCTCCGCGATGTACCTGCAAAACGTCTCCACCTGGGGTCGCGAACAGGACGCCATGGTCGCTCTCGGCATTGCCGACGAGATTCTTTGGGGAGAGGGCGCCGCGCGCATTCACGGCGGTGGGTTTGGTGGCTCGATTCAGGCCTTCGTTCCCCTTGCTCTCGTGGACAGGTTCGTCTGCGGCATGGATGACGCCTTCGGACAGGGTGCGAGCGGCGTGTACGGCATCGACCACGGGGGAGTGTCCTCCCAGTGGCTGTAAACGAGGGGTGCGCGCCACATGGGCACTCCTCGTCGCGCGTTCCTAGGCGCGCGACGCCCCTTCAAGCACGGCATGGACAACGTCTCGCGTTATCTCGTAGATTCCGGGAGACTTGGATTCGCGAGGGTCCCGCCACGTTGAGGGTGAGGCCACGGCCCACGCCGCGCAGCCAGTCGAGTATGGCCGATGCCTCATCTGGGCCGCTCACGACCATGACGGGTCGCCCGAACTGCTCGGCAAAGATGCGGGTCATCTCGGTTCCTCCGCGTGGGGGGATGCCGTCGGGAGCGATGATGAGCGTGGCGTGCGAGTCGCGTACGTTCCAGGCGGTTCGCTCCACGTAGCCAGAGGCGGTGCCCTCAACGAGCTCGGGATATTCCGTGAGAAGGCCGGGTGGTTCGGGATAATCCTCGGAGAGGCCGCCAGGTGGGCACCAGCCGCAGATGGGCACGGCACAGGCGCGGGCGGCGTCAAGTCCGCCCCGGTCCGCCCCGGTCTGCCCGCCCGAGCGCACGTACGCCACGAGCGGGAGCGCATCGACGATGCGCACCGCCTCGGCCTGCTGGTGCGAGATGGTGTTTTCGTCGCCGGGGTCAGCCGCGAGCGCGGTGACCCACTCCTCGCGCGTGATGCGGCTCACGTGCTCGCGACGCTCGACGCCGCGGTGGTCGACGCTGCCTTCATCGACGTGATGCGGACGGAACCCGATCTTCTCCTGAGCACGGGCGCTCTTCTCGTTGCCCTCGTAGTATCCGCACCAGATGACGGAGAGTCCGAGGTCGAGAAAGCCATGGCGCAGCACCTCGCGCGTGGCCTCGGGCGTGTAGCCGTTGCCCCAGAAGGGACGTCCCAGCCAGAACCCCACCTCGCGCTCGGCGGGGGAGAGAGAAGGGTCCTTGCTGGTAGCCATCAGGGAAATGGTCCCCACGGCCTCGTCTGATGGCTTGATGGTAATCGCATACGTTTCGGGAACCATGAGGATGTCGCGCAGGCTCGTGAGGCTGTCCTCGATGCTCGCGTGCGGCTCCCAACCGCAGGCGGGGCCAACTTCCGGATCGGAAGCATAGCGGAAGAGCGCCTCGGCGTCCGTCTCGCGCCACGGACGAAGTACGAGACGGTCGGTTTCGAGTGATATGGGCCATGCGGACATCTGAGTGCCCCCCCTTTGCTGATAGAGCATTCATCTTAGCCAGAAGTTGCGGATAACGACAGTATTTTGGAACTTCTTCTTAAAGAACGTCGTTATCTGCAACTTCTGGCCTATCGAGCATCTTTGACCCTATATGAGACGGAGTAGGAGCCAAGCCTGATGGTGCGGGTGCGTGTGCCGCGCAGCCCGCGGCTCTTTGAGGACGGTTGCGTTTTGGGCGGGACGTCGCGGGGAATTCCATATGCCTCGAGCAGGCGTTCGAAGTACGCCACGTTGAGAACATCCGCGTACCGAAACCGTACCATCGCTATTCCGTAGGCGGTTATCCTCGACTCTCTGACTCGCTCCCGTTCACGAATGGATTCGGGCTCCGCGCCGTACGTCAGCCTGGTATCGAGATACTTTTGCCGGCCGTCGAGCTCACCGCCTATGAGTCTGCCGTCGGGAAGGGACCAGAAGAAGTCGAGCCTGTACGTCCTGTCCATGTCGATGGGGTCGGGTATGACCTTCTGGAGATCGGGAGGCATGAAGCCAAGTCTGATCATCATCGCTCGCGCAATCGATTCGCCGCCGCTCTCCGCGCGTGGGTCGGCAAACGATGCGGTGATGCGCGCCTGTTTGGCTCCACGTCGTCCACGACATGCGCCGTCCACGATTTCGAGGAGCCCCTCTCGAGATAGCCCGGTGCATCTGAGGAAGTGGTCTGCCACGGCGAGACCATCAAAGAAGTCCATGGAGCAGAGACAATCCAGCGTCGTCTGCTCGAAGGACGTGACCCTGACGCCATCAACGTATTCGAACTGGTCATGCCTGATGACGTGTCTTTTGGTATCTGGGAGATTTCTGGAGCGAGACGATCGTCTCGTGGCCAGATGGATGGTTGCCAGCGTATCCCAGGACACGGGGATTTTCCAGATGATCGCCGCCGAAACATCGCAAAACACCCTGTCGGAGTCCTGTGCGGCCAGCCCACGGATGACGTGCTCTCCCTGCCTGCCCTTGTCGAGGCTGTCCCAGTAGTCGGTTCTCGCAAAAAGACCCGCACGAACGCGCGTGAGCAGGCCCGCCCCAACGAGGCGCTGGAGTCTCTTGGCAATTTTGCCCGATGATGCGTAGACGCACCTGCCCTCGCGCTCCGCCTCGCTGAATAGACGTTCCATTTCGTTGGATACGCGCTCGCTCATGCCTGCTCCTCGTCCGCGGTGTGGTGACACTATTCCCCTTACGCACGGAAAAGGGGGAGTTGCACTCGGCAGGCGGTAGATTTGCGGCTCTACGGTGGGCTCATATGCCAGACATTGCAGATAACGACACTATGTAAAGCGACAAGGCTTACATAGTGTCGTTATCTGCAATGTCTGGCTAACACGTCGTGGATACGCATGAAAAAGGGCGCGGCCCGAAGGTCGCGCCCCGCTTTCCGTGTCCGATTGCCCTACTCGAGTTCGAAGGCACCGGTGTAGAGCTGATAGTACGTGCCGTGCTTGGCGATGAGCTCCTCGTGCGTGCCACGTTCGATGATGTGACCGTGGTCGAGGACGACTATCACGTTGGAGTTGCGCACGGTAGAGAGTCTGTGCGCGATCACGAACGTGGTGCGACCCTGCATGAGAGCGTCCATGCCCTTCTGGACGATCTGCTCGGTACGGGTGTCGATGGACGACGTGGCCTCGTCGAGGATCATGACGGGTGGGTCGGCGACCGCGGCGCGAGCGATGGAGAGCAGCTGGCGCTGCCCCTGCGAGAGCGCCTCGCCGTTATCGCGGAGCAGGGTCTTGTATCCTTCGGGCAGGCGCATGATGAAGCTGTGGGCGCCGGCGAGCTTGGCCGCACGCACGCAGTCCTCGTCGGTGGCGTCGAGACGACCGTAGCGAATGTTGTCCATGACGGTCCCCGTGAACAGGTTCGTGTCCTGCAGGACCATGCCGAGCGAGTGACGCAGGTCGTCCTTGCAAATCTTGTTGATGTTGATTCCGTCATAGCGAATCTTGCCGTCCGCGATGTCATAGAAGCGGTTGAGGAGGTTCGTGATCGTGGTCTTGCCTGCGCCGGTGGCACCGACGAAGGCGACCTTCTGACCAGGCTTGGCAAAGAGCGAGACGTTGTGAAGCACGGGATGACCCTCGTTGTAGGCGAAGTCCACGTCAAAGAGTCGGACGTCGCCCTCGAGCGGGGTGTAGGTCACGGTCTCGTCGGCCTTGTGCGGATGCTTCCAGGCCCACTGGCCGGTCCGCTCGGTGGTTTCGACGATGTGGCCGTCGACGGTCTTGGAGCTTACGAGCGTGACGTAACCGTCGTCGACCTCGGGCTTCTCATCGAGAAGCGAGAAGATGCGCTCGGCACCCGCGAGGCCCATGACCACGAAGTTGATCTGGTTGGATACCTGGCCGATGGAGCCCGAGAAGCTCTTGGTGAGGTTGAGGAACGGCACTACGATCGAGATGGACAGGACCATGCCCGATATCGACGGATTGGGAATGTTGGCCTCGAGAAACCAGCAGCCAGCGAGAGCCACGATCACGTAGGCGAGGTTACCGAGGTTCATGAGGATGGGGCCAAGTGTGTTGCCGTAGATGTTCGCGCTCTTGGAGGCTTGGAAGAGCTTCTCGTTGACGTCATCGAACTGCTGCTGCATCTCGGTCTCGTGCGTGAAGACCTTGATGACCTTCTCGCCGCTCATGGCCTCCTCGGCAAAGCCCTCGGTCTTGGCGAGCATACGCTGCTGCGCGAGGAAGAAGTGCGCGGACCTGCCTCCCATGACGCGGGTGAGCGCGATCATGACGGCGACCATGACGAGCACCACGAGTGCCAGGGGCACCGAGTACCAGAACATGATGAACAGGACCGAGAGCATGGACGTGAAGGTCACGAGCAGCTGGGGGAACGACTGCGAGATGAGCTGGCGCAGCGTGTCGACATCGTTGGTGTAGTGAGACATGATGTCGCCGCGCTTGTTGGTGTCAAAGAAGCGGATGGGGAGGTTCTCCATGTGGTCGAACATCTGGTTGCGGACCTTCATGAGCGTTCCCTGCGTCACCACGGCGCCAAGCTGGCTGTAGATGAAGCTGCAGGTGAGCGCAATCACATAGATGATTACGAGGTCCGCGACGACTTTCAGAAGGGGTCCGCTGGCTCCTGCCCAGTCGCCGGCCTGATAGTACTGGCCGACGATATCGATGGCCCTCTGCATGAAGGTTGCCGGCAGGGACGAGAGAATGGCCGACGTGATGATGCAGACGACCATGATGACCACAAAGCCGGGATAGTAGGAGAAGATCATCTTGATCAGGGAACGAAGCGTCGCCATGGGCTTTTTGGGGCCATGTCCGCGGCCCGCCTGAGGAGCGGAATCCTGCACAGACTTTTCGGCAGGCTCGGTAGCCTCTTCGGGCGTGGAAAGAACGTCTGCCGACGAATTCGCGGATGCGTCGAGGCGCTCGTCGTTGTTATCGCTAGTCATTGTCGTCAGCCTCCCTTCCGGAAGCAATCTCCTCGGTTTCGAGCTCGGCCATCTTCTCGTCATGCGAGGCCTTGTTCTGGGTCATGTAGATCTCACGGTAGATCGCATTGGTGTGCAGGAGACGCTCGGGGGTGTCGACGGCATCGATGTGCCCGTCGTCCATGACCACGATGCGGTCCGCGTCCTGAACGGAGCTCGTGCGCTGCGCGATGATGATCTTGGTCGTCGTGGGGATGAAGCTTCTGAACCCGTCACGGATGAGCTGGTCGGTCTTGGTGTCGACGGCGCTCGTGGAGTCGTCGAGGATGAGGACCTTGGGCTTCTTGAGCAGGGCGCGCGCGATGCAGAGACGCTGCTTCTGGCCGCCGGAGACGTTGGTGCCACCCTGTTCGATGTAGGTGTCGTAGCCGTTGGGGAGGAGCTGTATGAACTCATCGGCCTGGGCGAGATTGCATGCCTCGACGAGCTCCGCGTCGGTGGCGTCCTTGTCGCCCCAGCGCAGGTTGTCCTTGATGGTGCCTGAGAAGAGCACGTTGCGCTGCAGGACCACGGCGACCTTGTCGCGCAGGGTGTCGAGGTCGTAGTCGCGCACGTCGTGCCCGCCTACGCACACGCTGCCCTCGGTGACGTCATAGAGCCGGCTGATGAGCTGGATGAGCGTGGACTTGGACGAGCCGGTGCCGCCGATCACGCCGATGACCTCGCCGCTCTTGATGTGAAGGTCGATGTCGGTGAGCGCCTGACGCTCGGCGGTGGCGGAATACTTGAAGCTCACGTGGTCAAAGTCGATGGAGCCGTCAGACACCTCCGTGAGGGGCGTCGCGGGGTTGGAGAGGTCGCTCTGCTCGCGCAGGACCTCGCAGATACGGCGGGCTGACTCTTCGGACATGGTGATCATCACAAAGATCATCGAGAGCATCATGAGGCTCATGAGCATCGAGAAGCTGTAGGTGATGAGCGCGGAGAGCTGTCCCACCTGCATGGCCATGCCGGCGGACTGGATGATATTGCGCGACCCGAAGAAGATGACGGATGCATACACGACGTCGATGGCGAGGGTGAAGATGGGGTTGTTGAGGGCGAGGATGCGCTCGACGTGCACGAAGTCGTGGTAGAGCGTGCCGGAGGCACCGTTGAACTTCTCCTTCTCATGCTCCTCGCGGACGTATGACTTAACCACGCGGATGCCGGATACGTTCTCCTCGACGGAGTCGTTGAGGGCGTCATACTTTCGGAAGATGCGCCGGAAGATGGGCATGACCTTGATGGCGATGTAGAAGAGGAAGAACCCGAGGACGACGGCCACGATCACATATATGACCGCCATGGAGCCACCGGTGATGAATGCCATGATGATGGCGAAGACGATCATCATGGGGGCGCGGATGGCGGTGCGAATGAGCATCATGTACGCCTGCTGCACGTTGTTGGTGTCGGTGGTGAGGCGAGTCACGAGAGAGCTCGTCGAGAAGCGGTCGATGTTGGAGAACGAGAACTTCTGGATGTTCTCGAACATGTCATGGCGCAGGTTGCGCGCCAAGCCCGTCGATGCCACGGAACAGGTGTAGCCTGCGGCGGCGCCGAGCGCGAGCGACAGAAGCGCGAGCACCACGAGCGTCAGGCCGTAGTGCATGACCGCGACGGTGGTGGCGCCGGCGTTGATCTGGTCGATGAGCAGAGCCGTGTAGAACGGGATGATGCACTCGATGATGACCTCGCCCACCACGAGGACGGGGGTGAGGATCGACGTCTTCTTGAAGTCCCTGATGCTCTCTCCGAGCGTATGGAATATCTCCCTGAGGGTTAGTTCCTGCATGGCGTCTGCGCCTCCTTCTCCTCGATTGACCGCCAGTGCATGGCGAGACGATCGAGACGGTCCAGGAGCTGCATGCGCTCCTCCTCATCGAAGCAGGCAAAGGAATCTTCCTCGAACCTGATCTTGTCCGCGAAGAACCTCTCTGCCTTATCCTTCCCGGTCTTGGTAAGAACGACCGCGAGCGTGCGCCTGTCCTCGTCCGACTTGGTGCGCGTGATGAGGCCCTCCGACTCGAGCTTGGCGAGTACCTCGGAGAGCGACGCGGAGCTGATGCATGCGTGTTCGAGGAGGTCGCGCTGGCTCATCTCGCCTCCGCCAATGAAGAGCGAGACGAGGACGTACTGCTTGCCACCTCGGCCGCCTGCATGGAGATGCAGGTAGTGTCCGAAGTAGCCGAGGTCGTGGAGAAGACGCCGATTAAGCGACTCCTCCAGGACCTCATGGGACTGATTTTCTGTCATGAATTGCCTTTCCCTGAAAGTGACTTGACTAGCTTGTTCTCTGCAACCACTAATGTCAAGGCACCTTACTAATTATTATACGGTACCTAACAATCTGCACATCTCAGATGGGGGTCTCGTGTTCGAGGAACGTAAGCTGGAGTGCAGCCTGCCCCTGCCATCCTCGTAAGCCCTGTGTAAAGCGCAATCAGAGAAGCGTAAGCGCTTTCCAACGAGGCCTGCTGAGCCCCCTGGTCCTCATAGGATTCCAGCTGACACGCAAAACGTCATTTGGAAGGAAGAAAATGATCAAATCCCTGTCTCGTCGCCAGCTCCTCTCGCTTGCAGGCGCCGCCACTGTCGTAGGCCTCGGACTGATGGGCTGCTCGTCAAGCTCCGACGCTGGAACGTCTTCCAGCACCGGATCGTCTTCCAGCACCGAAACCTCGGCCAACATCTCGGGCTCCATCACCGCGGTTGGCTCGACCGCCCTCCAGCCCCTCGTCGAGGCGGCGGCCGAGCAGTTCATGACCCAGAACCCCAGCGTCCAGATCACCGTCCAGGGTGGTGGCTCCGGCCAGGGCATCACGCAGATCGCCCAGGGCTCCGTGCAGATCGGCGACTCCGACGTCTTTGCCGAGGAGAAGCTCACCGACGCCTCCGCCCTCGCCAAGCTCGCTGACAACAAGGTCGCCGTCGTGGGCATGGGCCCGGTCGTGAACACGAACGTATCTGTTGACGACCTTACGATCGCGCAGCTCAAGTCCATCTTCACCGGTGCCGTCACCAACTGGAAGGACCTTGGCGGCGATGACGCCGACATCGTCGTGATCAACCGCGCCTCCGGTTCGGGAACTCGTGCGACCTTCGAGAACGCCGTCCTCGGCGGCGATACCGTTCCCGCGAGCTTTACCCCGCAGGAGCAGGACTCCAGCGGAACCGTGGCCAAGATGATCTCCGACACCCCGAACTCGATCTCGTATCTGGCGTTCACCTACTTCAGCGACACCCTCAAGGCGCTCAGCGTCGGTGGCGTGAAGCCCGAAGAGGGAAACGTCGAGACCAACGAGTGGACCATCTGGGCCTACGAGCACATGTACACCGCGGTCTCGCCCGACGCCACCACCCAGGCCTTCATCGACTACATGCTCTCCGATGACGTTCAGGGCTCCCTCGTCGAGCAGACCGGCTACATTCCTGTCTCGGGCATGAAGGTCGCCCGTGACGCTAGCGGCAACGTCACCAGCCTGTAGCCATGGCCGGCATCTCCGACAAGCGAGGCATCGAGCGGCGGGGCAGGGTCCTTACGGGCTCTGCCGTCGCCCTCGTGGTCGTGCTCGTGTGCACGCTCGTCTTCATGGTGTGCTCGCGCGGCCTCGCAACCTTCTTGACCGACGGGGTGCCCCTCAGCTCCTTCCTTGGGGGAACCACGTGGAATCCGCACCAGAACGATGCTTCGGGCGTGCCGCTCGTGGGCGCCCTCCCCATGATTGCGGGGTCCTTCGCTGTGACCCTTCTTTCATGCGCCCTCGCGCTTCCCTTCGCGCTCGGGGCATCGCTCTTTGTGGTCGACGTGGCGCCGAACTTTGGCAGGCGCGTCTTTCGTCCCATGATTGAGCTTCTGGTGGGCATCCCGTCGGTCGTGTTCGGGCTCGTGGGCCTCTCGATCGTGGTCCCATGGACAAGGTCCTGGGCGGGAGGCACGGGCTACGGCATCCTGTCGAGCTCCATCGTGCTTGCGTTCATGATCCTGCCCACGGTGACCTCGCTTGCCACCGATGCCATCGCCGCGGTGCCCAACTCGTATCGCGACGGGTCGTACGGCCTCGGCTGCACGCGGTGGCAGACCATCGTCCACGTCGAGGTCCCCTCTGCCATGCCCGGCATCCTCACGGCCGTGATCATGGGAATGACGCGTGCGTTTGGCGAGGCCCTCGCCGTTCAGATGGTGATAGGCAACGCCGCGCAGCTGCCGCAGGGCCTTCTCACCCCGGCGGCGACGCTCACCTCCGTGCTCACCATGGGCATGGGCAACGAGGCCATGGGCACCGTCTACAACGACGTGCTCTGGTCGCTCGCGCTGGTGCTTCTGGCCATGTCGCTCGTGTTCATCCTCCTCGTCCACCTCGTAGGCAGATTGGGGGCGGCGCGCAATGGGTAGCGAGAAGACCACTGCCACGACGGCGTTTCACCCCACGCGCTCCACGGCGGCCGCGCGCACGCGTGACCGTGTGGCCACCGGCGTTCTGGCGGCCATCGTCGGCGCCATCCTCCTGGCGCTCGTCGCCATCATCGGCTACATCGTGATCTCGGGTCTGGGCAAGCTCTTCGACTGGAGCTTCCTCACGGCAAAGCCCGAGCAGTTCAAGGAGGGTGGCGGCATTGGCCCCGAGATCTTCAACTCCTTCTACCTGCTCGTGCTCACGCTCCTGATCTCTCTGCCCATCTCTCTCGGCGCGGCCATCTTCCTCACCCAGTACGCACCCGAGGGTCCTGTCACGAGCATTGCGAAGACCGCCATCGAGACGCTCTCCTCCCTTCCGTCCATCGTCGTAGGCCTCTTTGGCATGCTCGTCTTCGTGCTTAACTTCGGCTGGGGCTTCTCGATCCTCTCCGGGGCCCTCGCGCTCACGATGTTTAACATCCCCATCCTCGTTCGCGTGATTCAACAGGCTCTCGAGGCCGTTCCGCGCGACCAGCGCGATGCGGCGCTCGCCCTCGGGCTCACGCGCTGGGAGGCCTGCGTCCACGTGCTTGTTCCTGCCGCCATGCCCGCCATCGTCACGGGCGTGATCCTCTCCGCAGGTCGCGTCTTTGGCGAGGCGGCGGCCCTCATCTACACGGCGGGACAGTCCGCGCCGGCGCTTGACTGGTCGGCACCCATCACGAGTCTGGCCAACCCGCTCAACGTGATGAGGCCCGCGGAGACGCTTGCCGTGCACATCTGGAAGATCAACTCGGAGGGCGTCGTGCCCGACCTCGCGGCGGTCTCCGCTGGTACGGCGGCCGTGCTCATGGTCTCGATTCTCGCCTTCAACATCATCGCCCGCGTCGTGGGACGTGCGCTCCAGAGGAGGATGACGGCCGAATGACCGATGGACCAACGCTCCTCGCGCAGGAGGTGACCGTGACCTACTCGGGTCACGAGGCGCTTCACTCGACGAGCCTCGACTTTGCCTCCGGTACCGTGTCTGCACTCATCGGACCCTCCGGTTGCGGCAAGTCCACCTTCCTGCGTAGCATCAACCTCATGAATCGCGAGATTCCCGGCTGCGTGATCGGCGGGCGCATCGTCTGGCACGGCGAGAACGTCAACGTGGCCGATGCGGATGTCTACCGGCTGCGCACGCAGATCGGCATGGTGTTTCAGCAGCCCAATCCCTTTCGCAAGTCCATCTACGAAAACATCGCCTTCGCCCTGCGCCGCCATGGCATCACGAACCGCTCCGAGCTCGACGAGATGGTCGAGCGAAGCCTTAAGGCCGCGGCCATCTGGGATGAGGTCAAGGACAAGCTCAAGGAATCCGCCTGCGCCCTCTCGGGCGGCCAGCAGCAGCGCCTCTGCATAGCACGGACGCTTGCGCTCGGGCCCGAGGTCGTACTCATGGACGAGCCCTGCTCGGCCCTCGACCCCATTGCCACCTTTGCCATCGAGGACACCATCCACGACATGGCCTCCAAGGGCATCTGCGTGATCATCGTGACGCACAACATGGAGCAGGCCGCTCGCGTCTCCGACAACACCGCCTACTTCCTCTTGGGCGAGATGGTCGAATACGGACCCACGGGCCAGATCTTCTCGGCGCCCAAGGATCAGAGGCTCGACGACTACCTCACCGGGAGGTTCGGATAATGGCTCAGAAGATGGCCGTGGAGGCGCTTAGCCTCTGGTACGGCAGTCACCAGGCGCTGCATGACGTGACCCTCGGCATGCCGGCAGGCGAGGTGACGGCGCTTATCGGACCCTCGGGCTGCGGCAAGTCGACGCTCCTCCGCTGCCTCAATCGCATGAACGACCGCGTCGACGGCTGTCGGATGGAGGGTCGCGTCACGCTTGGCGAGGACGACGTCTATGCCGACATGGACGTATACGAGCTGCGTCGGCGCGTTGGCATGGTCTTCCAGCGACCCAATCCGTTCCCACTCTCCGTCTATGATAACGTGGCGTATGGACCGCGTCAGCACGGACGCCCCTCCCGCTCCGAGCTCGACTCGATCGTGGAGTCGACCCTGCGCGGCGTGGGTCTGTGGGACGAGGTCTCCGGAAAGCTGGACCACTCCGGGCTCTCGCTCTCCGGTGGTCAGCAGCAGCGCCTCTGCATCGCCCGTGCCCTCGCGGTAAACCCCGACGTCCTGCTCATGGACGAGCCCACGAGTGCCCTCGACCCCATCTCCACAGGACTCGTGGAGGAGCTCGTGGGAGAGATGGCACAGGAGCACTCGGTCGTTATCGTCACGCACAACATGCAGCAGGCGACGCGCGTCTCGAGCCACTGCGCCTTCTTCTACCTGGGCGAGATGGTCGAGTGCGCACCAACGGCAGAGCTCTTCGCACGTCCGCGCGACAAGAGGACCGAAGACTACCTCACGGGAAGGTTTGGCTGATGAATAAGACGAGAAGCACGTACCGGAAGCAGATTGACCAGCTCGACGGTCACGTGACCACCATGGGCCGTGCGACGGTCGAGGACATTCTCTCAGCCACCGAGGCCGTGTGCCACGGTGACCACGACGCGGGACGCGACGTCATCGACGGGCATGCGGCGGCAGAGCGCCTCAACCGCTCGGTGGAGGATTCCTGCATGAGCCTGATGCTTCTTCAGCAGCCTCTCGCAAAGGACCTCCGTCTCGTGACGGGGGCCTTCCGGGCCATCTCCGACCTGGCTCGCATTGACGAGATGGCATATCAGATCGCCCTGCTCGCAGAGGAGGACGACGTATGCGAGGGACCACTTTCCTCCGAGCTCGGCGAACTCGCCGCACAAGCGGCTAAAATGCTGGAGAAGGCAATCGACGCGTTCCACACCGGGGACGTCGCGGCTGCCGAGGGCGTCTTCGCGCTCGATGACGTTACGGACGCCCTCTACGACCGCGTCCGCGCCAACGTGGTGCAGCTTCTGCGTGACGGCGGCGAACCGGCCTCCGCAGCTCCCGAGCTGCTGACGGTCGCGAAGTACTACGAGCGCATGGGCGACCACGCGCAGAGCATCGCCGACTGGGCGATCTTCCGCGCCACGGGCGCCTACCGAGGAAGGCAGATGGGGGAGACGAGCTAGGTGATCTACTACGTTGAGGATGACAAGAACATCCGCGAGATTGCGGTGTATGCGCTGAGGCAGGCTGGGATAGATGCCCGCGGCTGTGCCGACGATGCGGAGTTCAGGGTGGCGTGCGCCGAGCGCGTGCCTGATGCCGTGCTGCTCGACATCATGCTGCCTGACGCAAGCGGTCTTGACATCCTCGCGCGCGTTCGCAAGGACCCCAAGCTAAGAAACGTCCCGGTCATGATGCTCACCGCCAAGGATGCCGAGCTCGACAAGGTGCAGGCGCTGGACTCTGGAGCCGACGACTACCTCTCCAAGCCCTTCGGGATCATGGAGATGGTGAGCCGCACGCGCGCCCTCATTCGCAGGGCCGCCCGGTCTGTCCCCGTAGACGAGCGAACCGCTCTCGTCGTGGGCGACGTCACGCTCTGGCCGGAGCGTCGCGACGCGACGATCGATGGCAACGAGCTCCAGCTCACGATGCGCGAGTTCGACCTGCTCGAGTTTCTCATGAGGGAGCCGGGCGTCGTCTTCTCTCGGGAGGCCCTTCTCCAGCGCGTGTGGGGATGGGACTTCGATGGCGGTTCGCGCACCGTGGACGTGCACGTCCAGCAGCTGCGTGCCAAGCTCGGAGATGCCGCCGATCTCATCGAGACCGTGCGCGGCGTGGGCTACCGCATGCGAGGATAGGGGGTGCCCGTGGGCTCGAGGTCTCTCGCCGGACGCGTCTTCGTGTTCATGGCGGCCGTCTGCACGGCTGTCGCCGTCGTGGTGACGATCGTCGCGTTTCTCGTGTACGAGACCGCCGCGGTGGCGGACGCCCAGTCGGAGCTCGGCGCGGAGTGCCATGTCGTTGCGAGCATGATCGGCGACGAGGGCGTCGAGAGCGACGAGGTTGCTGCGCTCGCGGCACTCGATCTCGGGACGGTGCGATCCACGCTCGTGGAGCCTGATGGCACCGTGGCGTACGACTCCACCGTCGATGCGTCCACGCTTCCCAACCACGCCGACCGAACCGAGGTGGCGCAGGCACTCTCCACGGGCGAGGGATCGTCCGAGCGCACGAGTGAGACCGTGGGATATATGAGCATCTACCACGCGGTTCGCCTCTCGAGCGGCAGCGTCTTGCGCCTCTCCGAGGATCGTGCCGGCGTAATCGCGATCTTCTCGCGCAACGCATACCTCGTGCCCCTGCTCGTGGTGGCGTTCATCGCCCTGAGCTGGTTCGTCTCGCGTCTGCTCGCCCGCAGGCTCGTGATGCCCGTCCTTGCCATCGACCCCTCCTCGGGCGAGGGCATCTCGCCCTACCAGGAGCTCGACACGCTCGTGGACCGGCTCAACGAGCAGCACGCCGAGCTCGTGGGTCGCATGGAGCAGATCCAGGACGTCGATGACATGCGCCGCGAGTTCACCGCAAACGTGACGCACGAGCTCAAGACGCCGATCGCATCCATCTCGGCCGCGTCGGAGCTCATCCGGGACGGCATCGCGCGTCCCGAGGACGTCCCCGGGTTTGCGGGGAGGATCTATGACGACTCCCAGCGACTCTCCAGCCTCGTGAGCGACATCCTCACCCTCTCCAAGCTCGACGAGTCCGAACGCGCGGGTGACCGAGCGCTCTTTGGGGACCTCGCTACCGTCGACCTTCTCTCGATTGCACAGGACGTGCGCGAGCGATTGGCCGACAAGGCGGCGGAGGCGGGCGTCACGGTGATCGTCGAGGGGCATCTCGACGAAGATACTGGGTAACGCACGGCTGCTCGACGAGCTGGTGGGCAATCTCGTGGAGAACGCCATTCGCTACAACAAGAAGGCCGGCAAGGTCTTCGTCTGGGTGCTCCCTGAGGGGGGCGCCCCGTGCGTGCGCGTGAGTGACACCGGCATCGGCATTCCCGAGGCAGACCAGCCCAAGGTTTTCGAGAGGTTCTACCGAATCGACAAGGGACGCTCCCGCGATACGGGCGGTACCGGCCTGGGGCTTGCCATAGTCAAGCACGCGGCGGCGTTCCACGGTGCGACCGTGTGCCTCTGGAGCAAGGTGGGCGAGGGCACGAGCATCTCGGTCACGTTTCCCAGGGAGTAGATGCGCGAGGGGCGCAAGCGCAAGACGCCTCGATGGTCGCGAGAAGCTCGTCTGTCACGGCATCGGGTGCGACCTTCGGCAGCACGTGGTCGGCACCGGGTACGATGACCAGTCTCGACCCGGCGATCGCACCCGCAATCCTTCTCGTCTCGCGAGGAAGAATGACGTCGAACTCTCCGGCCATGACGGTCACGGGACAGACGATGGAGCTCAGTGACCTTGCGGATATATGCGGCTCGTCGAGCATGAGCCTCAGCAGCTCGGCCGTGGTGCGCGCCTCGTCGGGAGAGGGGACGGGTGTTCCGTCCTCGAGCGTCGCGCCCTCCTCGCCCTGTTCGGCCCACTGCTCGTAGGCCTTTGCCACCTCGGCGGTCTCCACGCCGTCCTCGGCCGGCAGGCCGGCGGGCGTGAGGTTCGCGCCCATGGCGGTGAGCGAGGCGATGCGGTCGGGATGATCGCGGGCGAGGAGCAGCCCCTCGATGGCGCCGTCGGAGAAGCCAAGCACGTGAGCTCGGCCGACCTCGAGCGCATCGAGGACGAGGAGCGCATCTTGGGCCATGAGCTCGTAGGTGAGACGGTCGCTTCCGCGCGTGCTTTCTCCCTGCGCTCGAGAGTCGATCGCCACGACGGAGCGACCCGTCCCCACCACCGCGTCGATCGTGCGTCCGAAGATGCCATGCTCCTCGCCGTTGCCGTGGAGCATGAGCACGGGTGTGGGCAGAAGGGCCCACTCGGCGTCGACGGGCGTGTTCTCGGGACAGTAGACAAACGCTGCGACGAGCGCGCCGTCCGGCATGGGGACGTCGGTGCGAAAGGCTAGGCAGGCCTCGGGCTGGTCGTAGGGCCGAGGCACGTGCACGGGTGGTGGTGTGGCCATCAGCTCATCGAGCCCCCTGCTTTTCCTCGAAGAAGTCGAAGTGGGGCGGGAGCAGGACGATCGCGTGCTCCTCGGGCCCCTTGCCGAGGATGGCCGCAAGCTCCGCAGGCGTCTCGAAGGCATGGTCCCAGGAGAAGAAGAGTTCTGGCGAGAAGCCCATGTGCTCGCCGATCTTCTCGCAACCTACGGGAACCACGGGGTGCATGAGCAGGGTGGTGGTGCGAAGGGCGCAGAAGGCGTCCGCGAGGGCCTGGTCGTAGGCAGCGTCGTCGCCCTTCGCCGACTTGCTCGCCGTGCCCCAGCGCTTGTTCGCGGCGCGGCAGAACTCCTCCGCCACCCCCACGGCGCCATGGATGTCCACGGCGTAGGCGCGCCGCTCGAACTCCAGGGTGGCCTCGCGGCAGAGGTCGACGGCCTCGGTCGAGGGAGTCGAGACGGGCAGGTGACCGTCACAGACGTTTGCGGCCCCGTAGAAGCAGCTGCGCGCGAGGCGGTTGAAGATGTTCGTGAGGAAGGCTGACTCCTTGAGCGCCGGATCCACGATGCGCGGATCGTCCTTGACGAGAACCTCCTCTCCGGTGGTCTTGTCCCTATGGCTCACGGACGTGTCAAACGCCTTTGGCGAGAAGCTCACGGCCTTCTGGTCGAGGCCGAGCGAGAGCCAGTGGGCGCGGAGCTGCTCGGGCGTGTAGTGATCGAGGAGCTCCGCGGCCATGGGAGGCTTGATCTCGCCCGAGCTAGACGCCTTCTTGTTCATGAAGAGGATGTGGTAGTTGGCCACGGGCGTGTCCTGGAAGAGGTCCCAGTCAAGCGCCTTCCAGATGGCCGGCTGGGCAACGCAGTAGAAGTAGATGTTGTCCTGACCGATGAACTGATACACGCGGGCGTCGTCGCCGCACCACCAGTCCCGCCAGTCGGTGCTGGAGTAGCGCTTCTCCGGGGAGGTGGCGAGCACGGCCTGCGTGAAGGAGATCGGCGCCCAGAGGCTCTCGGGCCAGCACCATACGGTGAGACCCCTGGTGTTCTCGAGCTCGGGTGCCGGCACGCCCCAGTCGATGTTTCCGGTGATGCGGAAGGGCAGGAGCGTCTTTCCGGTGCGAAAGCGCACCCCGGCCGCCTCGAGCGCCTCGCGTGCCTCGTCGCGATCTTCCCAGTTGCTGAACTCCACGGAGAAGGACTGCTGGTTACCCTCGGAGTCATGCGTGACGTGGGAGGGAATGGATCCCTCGACCTCGTCGTAGGCGTCGCGGAACTTGTTCTGGACGTAGATCACGGGCGCCACGAGCGACTCGCGGACCGTCTTGGTGACGATCGCGCGAACCTGGGGATCGAGGTCCCACTCGTCCATGAGGTCCTTGAGCGTCTCCTTGAAGGCGGGCAGATCGAAGTACCAGTTATCGACGGGACGAAGCTCGGGCGTGGTACCAGTGAGCTGGCTCACGGGGCTCAGGAGTTCCTCGGGGTCAAACTGATGGCCGAGGTCGCACTCGTCGGCGTAGGCCTTCTCCGACTTGCAGCCGCGAACGGGACAGCGGCCGATGACCTGACGGCCGTTGAGGAACTGGCCCGCCGTGGCATCAAAGAACTGGCGGGTGCTCATCTTATGCAGGTACCCGCGGTCATGGAGCCGACCGATGAGCTCCGCCGTCAGCCTCTCGTGAAAACCCTTCGCCGGTTCGAGTCCAGAGCCGGCGAAGAGGTCGAGCGAGATGCCGTACTCGTCGAGGGCGCTCTTCTGCGCGTCATGGTTGGCCGTGACATAATCGACGATGGTGCCCTCGAAGTTATCCTGTTCGACCTTCTTGCGGTATCCCTCCATGATCGGGGAGCCATAGCAGTCCGTGCCAGAGACGAAGATGACGTTTTTCTCGCCGATGCGGTCACGCAGGAAACGTGCGAAGAAGTCGGCGGGCACAAAGACGCCGCCGATGTGTCCGAAGTGCAGGTTCTTGTTCCCGTAGGGCATGCCGCCGGTGATGACGGCGCGCTTGGGAAACTCGGGGCGGTTCTCGGTGAGGCTAGAGGTCATGGGGGAGATCCTTCTCGACGCGCTTGTTCATAAACCCCGTGATTATCCCACAACGCCATGTCCGCGCGCGACCGCTATGATTTCTCCTATGAGAACGATCGTCGACATAGACGTGCTGGAAGACACCGCGCTGCAACGACGGATGGTCATGCTCTCGTGCTGGCTGCTCGCCGGCGTGGCGTCGGTGATCGTCGCGTGCTTCGTGGCGGAGATGCCGGGCGAGACGCTCGGGCCATGGTGGTTCGTGGCGCTCGCCGTGGTGGTGGCGGTCTCGTTCGTCGTTCACGAGCTCGTGCACGCCGCCTTCTTCAAGCTGCTTGGAGGTCGGGACTGCCGTATCTCCTTTGGCTATCAGGCGGGGATGCTCTACACCGACGCGCATGGCGTCATGCTCACGCGCGCTCGAATGTGCTGCGTGCTGCTCGCTCCGACGGTGCTGGTGGACGTGGCGCTTGCGGTGGGCGGCCTCGTGCTTGGGTGGCCCTACCTCGGACTCGTTTGCTGTGCCGCCCATCTCTCCGGCTGCTCGGGCGATATCCTCATGGTGCGCGAGATCGTCTCCCACCCAGAGGCCACCCATGTGCGCGACACCGACCGGGGCATCGAGCTCCTCGCATAGGCCGATGGCTCCGGAGTGCCTAGGAACGGCGGCGTTCCCATCACGAGGCGAATGGGTCAGAATGGACTCATGCGACCCGTTTTCATTCGACCCTATCAGGAGCTGGCATGCTGCGAGCCAACTATCACACTCACACCACGCTCTGCGACGGCGCAAACACCGCGCAGGAGATGGTCGATCGCGCCCTCGAGCTGGGATTTCTCCATCTGGGCTTCTCGGGGCACATGGATTCTGACATTCACATGGACTGGCCTGCCTACGTGCGCACCATCTCGGAGCTGCGCGAGCGCTACGCCGACCGCCTCGACATCATCATGGGCGTCGAGCTCGACAACGTCTATGATCCGTCGTGCTGCCCCGAGGCGGAGTACGTCATCGGCTCAACTCACTTTCTCGACGTGGACTCCCCCGTGCCCATGAGCGTGGACAGCAGCGAGGAGAACGTCCGTGCGCTCTGCGACCGGTACTTCGGCGGCGACTGGTATGCCCTCTCGCGCGCGTACTACGAGCTCGAGGCTCAGGTCTATGACCGCCTGCGCTGCACCTTCATCGGACACTTCGACCTCGTGACGCGCTTCAACGACTCCATGCGCTTCCTCGACGAGACGTCCGCGCGCTACATGGGCCCTGCTCTCGAGGCCATGGAGTACCTGGCGGGGGAGGGCGTGCCCTTCGAGATAAACTGCGGTGCCATCAATCGCGGGCGCAAGGCGGAGCTCTATCCGCGCACCGAGCTCCTTCGTGCCCTGCGCGGCTTTGGCGGTGAGATTCTCATCAACTCCGACGCGCATCAGGCCGAGAAGCTCGACGGCGGCTTCGACGTGGCGGTGGGCAAGGCCATCGACTGTGGCTTTACCCACGTGAACGTCCTTGCGCATGGGTCGGACGGCTCGGTGGGCCTTCGACAGGTCGCGCTCGACCTGCTGTGATCGCACACGGCGCCCAGCTAGGCAAACATGTCGAGGAGGTCTTCGAGGTCCGCGTAGTCGTCGATGGCGCGTGTGACCCCCGGAATCGCCATGAGCTCGTCGGCGCCAATGCTTGACGTAAGGCCCACGATCCTGGCGGCGCCCGAGCGTCTCGCCGCCTCGAGGCCCGCCACCGCGTCCTCGAAGACCACACACCCTGACATCTTGGCACCCACGTTTGCCGCGGCGTGCAGATAGATGTCCGGCGCCGGCTTGCCCGGGAAGCTGCGATCGTTGAAGGCCACGCGGGAGATGTCGAACCATCGGTCGAGCCCGAGGTGGTCAAAGTAGAAGCGCACGTTGCCCATGGCCGCGGCGGTGCCAATGTTCAGGGCGACTCCGCGCGCCTCGAGGGCGTCGAGAAGCTCCGGGAGACCTGCGGCAAGATGGAAGTTCGCCGGGTCATCGAGGTACATCTGGCGGCTGATGACCTCCTTCTCCTCCTCGAGCCTCGCGACCTCGACGGCGTCAAGCTCGCCGAGGAAGTGACGCAGCGAGTGCTCGGCGTTCTTGCCGTGTACGTGGGTCATGAACTCGTCGTCTGTCACGTCACGACCGATTCTGTCCCCAAGGAACTTCTTCCAGGAGCGAACCTGCAGGTCGGAGTCAAAGATCATGGTGCCGTTGAAGTCAAAGAGCGCAGCCTCGAGCGCCATCGGCGCCTCCCGTGAATCGATGTCCTCGCCAGAGAGTATCCTCCATTCACAGTAATGCATTCGGGGAGACGGAAGGCGCGCATGAGACGGGAATACGAGCTCGAGGTGGATGGTGTGCCCGCGCGAGCGGTCTATGACGACGAGTGCGTCGATGGCGTGCTGGTGCCCCTGCTGCATCGATGGACACGCATGCACGCCGAGCGCGGATGCCGTGTGGTCGCGTTTCTCTGCGCCCCTCCCGGTACGGGCAAAACCACGCTTGCCTGCATGCTCGAGGCCCTCTCGCGCGAGCGTGCGGACGTCGATGCCATTCAGGTGGCGTCGCTTGACGGCTTTCACCTCCACCAGTCCGAGCTCGAGTCGCGCTGGGCCTATGTGGGGGGCGAGCGCACGAGGCTCGCGGACGTCAAGGGCACACTCGAGACCTTCGACCTCGAGGGGTTTCTCGCCAAGCTCGGAGAGCTGCGCGCGAATGAGTCCGTGAGCTGGCCTGCGTATTCAAGGCGCATCCATGATGTGGTAGACGACGCCCTCCTGATAACGGGTGACGTCGTTCTCATCGAGGGAAACTGGCTCCTCTCCACCGAAGGCGCATGGGAGGACGTGGCAGGCCTCGCCGACGACACGGTCTTCGTCTCGGCAGATTCCGCCGAGCTTCGCGAGCGCCTCGTGGCGCGCAAGCAGCGTGGGGGACTCTCTCGCGCGCAGGCCGAGCTCTGGTACGAGAGAAGCGATAGGCGCAACGTGGAGCGGCTCCTGTCCCATCATCACGCGGGGGAGGTGCGACTTCGTATGACGCAGGATGGCGGGTACGTGTTGGCTCGAGCGTAGCATGGCTTTTAATTGCAATATCTGGCTTTTGCACCGTGGATTAGTTAGCATTCGCTGAGGTTTCTACTCTCATTGGCAGCGGACCGTCTGCCCGTACCGAATGGAGCGCATCATGGGTTTCTTCAGCCTTCTCATCTTGGTCGTCATCATCGCCGCCGTCGTCCTCTCCACGGGCTACATCGTCAAGCAGCAGCACGTGGCCATCGTCGAGCGTCTTGGCAAGTTTCACCACATCGCGCCCGAGGGCTTTCACGTCAAGATACCCTTCGTGGACATCACGCACGACATCGACCTCATGACCGAGGACCAGCACATGACGTTTGATGCCAAGACGTCGGACAACGTCACCATCGAGCTTGACGTGTCCATCCAGTATCACGTGGACTTCTCCAACATGGCCGCGGGTTCCGAATCGGGCGTCTGGAGGAGCTACTACACCCTCAAGGACTCGGTCGCCCCAGATGAAGGACTATCTCGCCGACGCGCTTCGCTCGCAGATACCCAACCGCTCTCTCGACGAGGTCTTCTCCGAGAAAGACGCCATCGCGCAGTCCATCGACAAGGTCGTGGCCGTCAAGATGCTTGGCTACGGCTACGTGCTCGTGACCACGCTCATCACCTCCATCCGCCTGCCCCAGGAGGTTCAGGAGTCGATGAACCACATCATCGCCTCAAAGAACAACTTCGCTTCCGCGCAAAACGACGCCAACGCCGCCCGCGCAAAGACCGTCATTGCCGCTCAGGCCAGAGCCGAGGCCATGGCTGCCGAGGGCAAGGGCATCGCCGACCAGCGCATCGCCATCGCCAAGGGCATCAAGGAGTCCATCGACACGATCAAGGGCGCCGAGATGGACGAGGGCGAGGCAAACCGCCTCTTCGAGTTCACCCAGTGGGTTGACATGATGGGCCAGTTCGCGACCAAGGGCTCGAGCACCGTGGTGCTTCCGAGTGACTTCGAGTCGTCGAGCAGCATGTTCGATCAGCTCGTCGCCGCCAAGAGCACGCCCAAGCCCGAGGGTAACGCCCCGCGACGGTAATATCATGGCAAGAGATTCGTCGCGGAAGGTCTAGGCATGGCTGCTCTACCCCTGATGCTGCACGCCTGCTGCGGTCCCTGCTCGCTCGAGCCCGTGAGGCTTCTTCGCGAGGAGGGCTTCGAGCCGGTTATCTGCTGGACCAACCCCAACATCCAGCCGGTGGCAGAGCATGATCACCGGTTGCGTACCCTCGAGACCTGGGCGCGCGACGTGGCGCAGGTCGAGGTGGTCGTGGGCGCAGACGACCGTGACGCCTGGGAGCGGCTCGTGGCGCCCCACGGCTTTGATCGTGTCGCGCGCTGTCGCGCCTGCTACGCGCTGCGACTCTCGGAGAGCTGTCGCATGGCGCGAGAGCGGGGCTTCGAATACCTGTCGACCACGCTCGCCGTCTCGCCCTACCAGCTCTTCGACGTATGTGGCAAGGAGCTGGACGGGCTGTCGCGCGCCTACGGACTCACGCCCGTGTGGCGTGACTTTCGCTCACGCTACCCCGACGCCACGCGCCTTGCGCGCGACCTGGGGATGTATCGCCAGAACTACTGCGGATGCCGGTTCTCCGCCGCCGAGGCCACCGTCGAGCGCCATGAGGCGCGCGACGCCCGCAAGGCGGCGAGGGCGGGGCAGGCGTAGCGGTTGCGTGCGTTTATGCAGCCTCCGGCTTTCCCGCGCTATGATTGGCGGCTGTGAAAACCAGACGAGGGAGGCACCATGCTCACCGATGACTTCGACTATCAGCTTCCCGACGAGCTCATCGCGCAGGCTCCCGCGGAGCCCCGCGATTCCTGCCGCCTCCTCGTGCTCAACAGGGAGGACGGCTCCGTCGAGCATCGCATCTTCCGGGACATCGTGGGCTACCCTCGACCCAGGCGACCTCGTCGTGGCCAACAAGACCCGCGTGATGCCCGCGCGCCTCGTGGGTCGCAAGCGTGGTACGGGCGGCGTCGCCGAGACGCTCCTTCTGCGCCGTCGTGAGGACGTGGACGTGATGGGCCACGTGTGGGAGTGCCTCGTCAACCCGGGCAAGCGACTCAAGCAGGGTGCCCTCGTCGAGTACCGACCCGGTGGGGCCCATGCGCCGGAGTCTGCTCCGGTCGTTCTCACGGGCGAGGTCCTCGACTTTCTTGATGACAACCGCGGCGGACGGCTCATCCGCTTTTCCCCGGTGGGGGAGCGTACGCTCGACGAGGCCATGCACGAGGCAGGCCGCGTGCCCCTGCCCCCCTACATCACGGACTATGAGGGAGACCCCGAGAAGTACCAGACGGTCTACGCCATGCATGAGGAGCACTCGGCCGCGGCCCCCCACGGCGGGTCTCCACTTTACGCCCGAGCTCATCGAGAAGATCAAGGACAGGGGCGTTCGCTGGGCGACGGTGGAGCTCGAGGTGGGAATCGACACGTTTCGGCTGGTGAGCGAGGACGACCCCACCCAACACGTCATGCACACGGAGCGCTACCACGTGTCAAGGGAGGTCGTCGAAGCCGTCCACGAGACCAAGGCTGCGGGTCACCGCGTAATCGCCGTGGGCACGACGTCCGTCCGCTCGCTCGAGAGCGCCTTCGAGAAGGATGCGCCGGCATCCCTGCCACCCGTTACGGCGCGACGCTTCGAGGACGCCGGCGACTCCGCCAGCGTCCTCGGCCGTGGCGACGTCGTGGAGCGAGTCGACGCCACGACGAATCTCTATCTCATGCCCGGCTCCACATACCACGTGGTAGATGCCATGATCACGAACTTCCACGTGCCGCGTTCGACCCTTATGATGCTCGTGTCGGCATTTGCCACGCGTGAGCAGATCATGGACGCATATCAGGCTGCCATCGACGAGCGCTATCGGTTCTTCTCCTTCGGCGACGCCATGCTCATCCGCTAGCGCGCAGCCCCGAATCGCTATCCCTGGAGAAGGACGAACCAGACGACGAGCGCCACCACCACAATGATGGCCACGATGATCGCTGCGAATACGAGGCGCTGCGAGCGCGTGCTCTCACGAAGCGACTTCTCCGAGCGCGCAAGGTCCTCGATCTGTGCGTGCTGGTCGGCGATTGCCCTGCTCTGCTCCTCGACCGAGTGCCTGAGCTGTTCGGTCGCTTCGGGGGTGCCATGGATGTCGTCTGCCTCCGTGAGGAGCGCCTGTGCCGCGTCGAACCTGTCGGCGGCTTCGTCATAGCTCGCCTTCGAGTCATCGATGGCTGCGGACCGCGCGTCGATGGCGTCGGATAGCTGCTTCTCCTGGGTGTTTGCCTCGGAGAGGAGCTGATCGTACTCCGCCTTGCGGTCCGCGGTCTCCTGGCGTGTCGCGTCGGACTCTCGCTGGGCGGACTCGAGGGACTGCTTCTGCGTCCAGAGGTGGGTCTGCGCGTTGTCCACGAGCGACTGCGACTCGTTGGTGGCGTTGGTGACCTCGTTTCGAGCCACCTCCACGTGGGCGAGCTCGGCCGCTATCTCGCTCTGCATCTGAGCGATGGCGTTGGGCTTCGAGTTGGGATCGGCCTGAAGGCGCGTGAGCTCGTCCTGTACCTTGCGGAGACGATCCTGGGAGCTGTCGAGCGCGCGCGTGGCAGAGGCGATGTTCTGGTCGCGACGCGTGGAGGCGTCCTTGACCTGGCCCTCTGCGGTGCGAACGGCACGCTTGGCCTCGGCGACCATGAGCGCGGCGTCATCCGAGCGGCCCTTGGTGGATTCCGAGAGCTTCTTGTAGGGTCTGAGGGACTGCTCGTGCTCGGACTTCATCTGCTCGAGTTGCGCACGAAGGCCGTCGCGTTCGGCCTGAAGCTGTTCGATGCGCGTCTGCGCATCGCCCATCTCCTTCTGAGCGGCGTCAATCGTTCCCGTCTGTTCGGAGATGATGGCGTCATAGTCGCCCATGACCTCGTCACGATGGTTGAGCGTGGCACGGTCTGCGTCGAGGGCGTCCTGCATCGACTTCATGCGCGTTCGAGCGGTGGAGTGCTGCTTTGTCGCATGATGGACGTCCTTCATCGCAGAGAAGCCGTCGGCGATGGTCTTTCCGGCTCCGCGCGCTGCGCCCATCGCGGCGTCCGCGGCGGAGGCGTGGGTCTCCTGACCCTGGGCGTCGTCGTCCTCCAAGACATCATCGGGGCTGAGATCGGTCTGGTCCTGGTCCTGCTCGTCATCGTGTACCCTGGGCGTCTCGTCCTTGTCGGGGTAGTTGTTCTCCATGCTCTGCTTCCTTCTATTACGGCGCGCTGGTGTCTGCGGTGGTGGTGCGGGTGGTGGTCGTACGCAGTAGTAATTGTGCCGCAAGTCTTGTACCGTCGCCGCTTAAATGCATTCGTTTAGAGAGAGTTTCTACCCCCGATGATAAGGCTGGCTACCATTAATCCCGACTTTTGGTAGGATATCCAGAGAGTTTCGGGGAAAACTTCCCCGAGTGAAAGATTCCGAAAGGGGAGTCCAAGCATGGTTTCCAAGCAGACTACGATTATCAACGCCACCGGTCTTCACGCTCGTCCTGCTTCTGTCTTCGTGACCGAGGCCAAGAAGTACCAGAGTAACGTCACGATCAAGAACGTCGACAAGGACTCCGCCCCTGTCAACGCGAAGTCAATCATGATGATCCTTGCCGCCGGTCTCGGCACCGGCACCAAGATCGAGGTCGCATGCGACGGCGCTGACGAGCAGACCGCTCTCGACGCCCTCGTTGCTCTCGTCGACAGCGGCTTTGGCGAGTAGGTCTTTGGTCTCAACGCATCGAAGGAGCGGCCCGGCACCCAGGTGTCGGGCCGCTTTCTCTTTGGGGTAAGTCCTCGTGCGGGATACGAGCCTCCGTCTGGCGCTCGCCGTCGTGTACCATGAATGGCCGAAGACGAGTGAAGGAGAGGCGCATGTGCGAGCGGGACGGCAACTGGTTTACCTATGACGTCGTGGCGGAGGATGCCACCACACATGCGCGCGCCGGCGTCCTTCACACGCCCCACGGTGACGTGCCCACGCCGATCTTCATGCCCGTGGGCACGAAGGGCACGGTCAAGGGCATCCTTCCGCAGACGCTCGAGCAGGTGGGTGCCCATATCGTGCTCGCCAACACCTATCACCTCTCCATGCGTCCCGGGGCTGATGTTGTCGCCGAGCTGGGAGGCCTCCACGATTTCATGCAGTGGCACGGACCTATTCTCACCGACTCCGGTGGATTTCAGGTTTTCAGCCACGAGGAGTTCGTGAAGCTCTCCGATGACGGCATCAGGTTTCGCGCCGTTGACTATGACGGTCGCTGGTTTACCTGGACGCCTGAGACCAACATGGACATAGCCCAGAAGCTTGGGGCCGACATCGTCATGCAGCTCGATCAATGCGTGGGATACCCTGCGTCGCAGTCCAAGGTCGAGCGGGCCGTCGACCTCTCGAGCCGATGGGCCGAACGCTGCCTGGCATTCCATAGCCGTTCCGATCAGGCGCTCTTTGGCATCGTCCAAGGGGGTATGGATCTTAGGCTGCGGCTGAGGTCCCTACGGCAGCTCGAGGACATGGGCGACTTTCCTGGCTATGGCATCGGGGGATACTCGGTGGGGGAGGACCATGAGACCATGTTCGAGAGCCTCGAGCCGCTGGCCGCAGAGTACATGCCCCGCGAGAAGCCTCGCTATCTCATGGGCGTGGGGAGCCCCTCTTCGCTCGTGCGCGGCGTGGCCTGCGGCATCGACATGTTCGACTGCGTGCTTCCCACGCGCACGGGGCGCACGGGCACCGCCTTCTCGAGCGAGGGTCGCCTCAACTTCAAAAACGCCCGTTTCATCCATGACGCCGGTCCGCTCGATTCTAAGTGCGGCTGTCCCGTGTGTCGCGGCGGCTACTCGCGTGCCTACATCCACCATCTTGTTCGTCAGAACGAGATGCTCGGCTCGATTCTCGTGTCCACGCACAACATCTACTACCTTCTCGACCTCATGCGTCGCGCTCGCGAGGCGATCATCGCGGGTACCTACGGGGAGTTCGTCTCCGCATGGAATGACTCGGAGGCGTCGAAGGACTGGTAGTGAGAACACGCCAGCCTAAATTCGTAACGGTTTGCATAACCTCTGGGATGTCGTCGCAGGTTGCGCGTCCGAACACCTATAATCAAGGGCTGTTAATTGCCCGTCATGCTGCCAAGTTCCGATGTTGAGGTCTTGACCTCGGCAAACGAGACAGAAGGTTTAGAGATATGCTTCGAAACTCAAAGTCCGACGAGCCCAAGACGGGCGTCGACAGGTGGCAGGCCACCGAGACGCGTGGGGCCAAGAAGACCAAGAAGGCCAAAACGCGCAAGGTGCCCAGGAAGCCGAGGCTGCGCGGCGACAAGCGCAAGCATGTGGGTACGCTGGTGGCGATCGCCGTCCTCTGCATCGTGTGCGTCATCGGCTTCACGCCTCTCTCCGAGCGCATCACGCAGGGCCTTGACGTCCAAGGTGGCGTCTCCGTGATTCTCACCGCGAGCAAGTCCGACGGTTCCTCGGTGTCCTCGTCTGACATGGACACCGCCAAGAGCATCGTCGAGAAGCGCGTGAACGCCCTCGGATCCTCCGAGGCCACCGTTCAGCTGCAGGGCACCAACTCCATCCTCGTGCAGATTCCCGGTGCCACGAACGCCGACGAGACGGTTTCGACCATCGGTCAGACGGGCCACCTCGAGTTCGTGAGGCTCGATGACATCGGTGACGCCGAGGCTCTCGCCAAGATCTCGGCCGGTACCGACGGCGTGCAGCTTCAGGAGGGCACCTACACCGCCTTCATGGATGGCTCCTACGTTGAGTCCAGCACCGTGGCCTCCTCGACCACCTCCGTGGGTACCTACGTTGTCAACATCACGCTCAACTCCGAGGGCACTCAGATCTTCTCCGACGTCACCACCGAGCTCGCTCCCACAAAGGGCCAGATCGCGATCGTGCTCGACGGAGTCGAGTACTCCGCGCCCGCCGTGCAGACGGCGATCACCGATGGCAAGGTGGCCATCACGGGCAGCTTCACGCTCGATAAGGCGAAGGAGCTCAAGACCGTACTCGACTCCGGCTCGCTGCCCGTCACGCTCACGTACTCCGAGAGCCGCGTCGTCGGCCCCACGCTCGGCCAGGACTCCCTCTCCCAGGGCGTCACCGCCCTCGCCGTCGGCATCGCCATCGTGATTGCCTACCTGTTCTTCTTCTATCGCGGGCTCGGCCTGCTCACATTGGGTTCGCTCGCGGTCTTCGCCACCCTCGACCTCGGGCTTCTCGCCCTGCTCTCGCATTACGGGCTTTTCGCCCTCATCGCTGCCTGGCCTTGCGGGCATGGTCCTGACGGTCACATCGGCGGCTGACTCGTCCATCCTCGTCCTCGAACGCTTCCGCGAGGAGATTCGCATGGGTCGTACCGTCAAGAACGCGTCCGTCTCGGGTTCTCGTCACGGCATTCAGACCTCGCTCGACGCCGACTTCGTGACCCTCGTCACCGCTCTCGCGCTCTTCTTCGTGGGAACGGGCACCGTCAAGGGTTCGGCCCTCACGCTTGCCCTCCGGCGTCGCTTGCGACATCGTCACCATGTTCTGCTTCAAGGCACCCGCGCTGCGCCTGCTCGCGCTCGGAACCATCCAGAAGCACCCCAAGTTCTGGGGCATCGACCAGGACCCTCGCTGAGGCAAAGGGTGCATCGCCCGCGCCTGTCGTCCCGACGAAGGGGGGTGAGGCTCATGCGTAGCCACTTCTCCCACGAGATCCCCTTCATCTCTCACCGCAAGGTCTTCCTTACCGTCTCTGCCGTGCTTGTGATCGTCTCTGTGGTCGGCTTCGTCGCCCGTGGCCTCGTCTTTGGCATCGAATTCCTCGGTGGTACCGAGATTGACTTCCGCGGTACCGGTGACATCACCATCGAGCAGATGCGCGATGCGCTCGCCGACGTAGACGAGACGAATGCGACCATCCAGACGACCACGACCGAGGGCGAGGCGGGCTTCCTCGTCCGCTCTGACACCACCGACCCCACCACGGCCAACGCACACGCCCAGGGCGTGGCCAGTGCGCTCGGTCTTACCACCGACAACTACACCGTCACGACGATCGGTCCCGACTGGGGTGCCGACACCGTTCGCTCCTCGGTGCTTGCGTTCTGCGTCGCCATCGCGGTCATCATCGCGTACGTCTCGCTTCGCTACGAATTCAAGATGTCCATCACGGCCGTCATCGCGCTCCTGCACGACCTCGTGATCACCCTCGGCGTCTACGCCTGGTTCCAGATAGACATCTCGCCCAACGTCATCGCCGCGCTCCTCACGATCATGGGGTACTCGCTCTATGACACCGTCGTCGAGTTCAACCGCATGAACGAGAACGCCAAGCAGCTCCGTGACGGCGTCCACCACACGTACTTCCAGATCTGCAACTTCTCGATCAATGAGGTCATCGTTCGTACGATCAATACCACCATCGTGACGCTCGTCCCCGTCGTCGCGATGCTTCTCATCGGCGGGTCCACGCTCAAGGACTTTGCCTTCGCCATCCTCATCGGCGAACTGCTCGGCACGTACTCGAGCTTTGCCGTCGCGAGCCCGCTCCTCGCCATCTGGAAGACGCGCGAGCCCAAGTGGAAGAAGCTCGAGGATCGCTACGGCGAGCATGCGGGTGAACCTGCTCCCGTATCCGACGGCGAGTAGGACATGCCTGGCCTTGCGAACAGCAGGCGCTGGTCGGTTCTTCCCGTAAGCCGGCGAGCCGAGCTTGAGCTTTCGGGCCAGCTTGGCCTGCCTCCTCTGGTCGCTCGCGTTCTTGTCGCCCGAGGCGTCACCGACGTGACCGCCGCCCGCGAGTTTCTCACGCCGTCGCTCGATAGGGACTGGCTTGACCCGACCGTCATTCCCGGCATGGCTGAGGCTGCTGACCGCGTGGAGCGTGCCGTTTGCGACCATGAGGTCATCGCCGTCTTTGGCGACTTCGACGTGGACGGCATGAGCTCCACCTGTCTGCTCACGCTCGCCCTGCGCGCGCTTGGCGCCACGGCGGAGCCCTACATCCCGCATCGCTTCGGCGAGGGCTACGGCCTCTCTCGCGAGGCGCTCGATCGTGTGATCGAGGGTTGTCATCCTGACCTCATCATTACGGTGGACAACGGCATCGCCTCGGCCGTGGAGGTCGACTGGCTTCTCTCGCAGGGCATTGACGTCGTCGTCACCGACCACCACGAGCCCGCCGAGCTCGTGCCTTCCGGCGTGCCGGTGACAGATCCCAAGCTCGATCCCGACAACCCCTCCCGCGACCTCGCAGGAGCGGGCGTCGCCCTCAAGCTCGTCTGTGAACTCGGTCGTCGTCTCGGTCAGCCTGATCTCTGGCGACGTTACGTCGATGTGGCTACCCTCGGTACCCTCTCCGACATGATGCTGCTCGCCAGTGAGAACCGTGCCCTCGTCACCGAGGGCATAAGGTGCATGCGTCAGGCCGCGCGTCCGGGCATCGCGGCCCTTGCCGCCACCGCCGATCAGGACATCTCGCAGGTGCGTTCCGACTCGCTGCCCTTCTCGATCATTCCCCGCCTCAATGCGGCCGGGCGGATGGGCACGACCGATATCGCGTTCGACCTGCTGCTCACCGACGATCCAGCCGAAGCCGTCATACTCGCGGGCAAGCTCGAGGAGATCAACAACGAGCGTCGCGAGATCGAGACCTCTTTGTCCGAGGAGGCCATGGCGCTTGCCGAGGCCTCCTATGACGGCGGTCGCGTGATCGTCGTGGGAGGAGAGGGCTGGCATGAGGGCGTGAAGGGCATCGTCGCCTCTCGGCTCGTCAACCGTTTCCACGTTCCTGCGATTCTCTTTACCATATCCGACGGCGTCGCCCGTGGTTCGGGCCGCTCCATAGGCTCCGTCGACCTCTTCCATGCCGTCGAGCAGTGCTCCGACGTGCTCGTGCGCTTTGGCGGGCATGCGGGGGCCGTGGGGGTAACCTGCGACGTCGCCAATCTTGATGCCTTTCGCGTCCGTCTCGACGAGGTCCTCGAGGCGCTGCCTCCCGAGCAGTTCGAGGTCACGGACGAGGTCGCGGCCGTGGTGACGCTCGATGAGCTCACGGTTTCGTCCATTGACGCGCTCGAGCAGCTCCAGCCCTTTGGCCAGGGCAACAAGAGACCTCTCCTTGCCGCCTGCGGGGTGTCCATGCGCAATCGCTCGCGCGTCGGCTCCGATGGGTCGCACCTTCGCTTCGTTGCCACGGACGGGGTCACGTGTGTGCCGGCCATCATGTTTCGAACGCCCGACGTGGAGTCCGCATGCGACTACGAGGGTGCCGTCGACCTCGTCTTCGAGGCAATCAACGAGACCTGGCAGGGACGCACGAAAGCCAAGCTCATGGTAAAGGACATCCTCTATCGCGACACGCCTGCGACGAAGGACGAACCGACTCTCTCCGACGAGCTCTTCTCGCGCGCCGACGAGATTCTCTCACGTGACGAGTATGCGGGCGTTGCTGAGGCGGCCTCGTTTACCACCAAGATCATGGGCGTCACCTTCGAGGGGCGCCAGTCGGTGGTACGTTCGCTCCATGAGGGGGAAGAGCTCCTGATGGAGCATGATGCGGGAAACCCGGTGGACGAGAACGCCATACGACTCCTGTCGCCCTCGGGCGATCAGGTGGGCTTCCTCAGGCGACAGATCGCCGCGGCCATCGCTCCGCTCATGGACGGGGGAGTGGGGTATTTCGCCACGGTCATACAGGTGACGGGCGGCGATGAGGGTCGCTCGTCCGGCGTCAACGTGCAGGTCTCGCGCAAGGATCCGTCGGCTGATGTGGGAGGGAAGGACCGCGGTTTGGCGCGGTCTGCCCGCGAGGGACTCGCCAGGCTCGACATCGACACGCTTACGTCGGAACTCACCCGTCGCATGATCGGGGACCATGACCTTCTTCCCGCCCAGGCGGCGGTCCTCGATCGCCTTGCCGCCGGAAGATCGGCCCTCTGCGTCATGGCCACGGGCCGTGGCAAGTCGCTCATCTTCCACGTTCACGCAGCGAGAGAGGCCATCGCGCACGGGCACGCGAGCGTCTTCGTGTTTCCGTTGCGCGCGCTCGTGGCGGACCAGGCCTTCCACCTCTCGGAGAAGCTCTCCGCCATCGGCGTCGGTGTAAGCGTTCTTACGGGCGAGACGACTCTTGACGAGCGCGACGCAGTGTTCTCTGCGCTCGCCTCGGGTGAGACCGACGTCGTTCTCACCACTCCCGAGTTTCTCGCCATCCATGCAAGGCGCTTTGCCGATACGGGCCGCATCGGCTTCGTGGTCATCGACGAGGCGCATCATGCGGGTCTTTCTAAGTCGGGCAACCGCAGCGCCTATGCGAGCCTCCCCGAGGTTCGGGAGCTCCTCGGAGAGCCCGTGACGCTCGCGGTCACGGCAACTGCCGCTACGCCCGTTGCCGCGGAGATATGCCGCCTGTGTGGCATCGGCCGCGACGACGTGGTCGTGGACCGTTCGGTTCGCTCCAACCTCTCCGTGCGCGACTGCCGTGAGATGCACGACCGCGAGGCGTCGCTCGTCTCGGTGGTTGCCACTGGCGAGAAGACCATCGTCTACGTCAACTCGCGCGAGCAGTCCGTCACGCTTGCACGCATGCTCAGGCACCGCGTCCCAGAGCTGGGGCATCGAATATCGTTCTACAACGCCAGCCTCTCGCGCGCCGATCGCACGCGCGTCGAGTCGGCCTTCCGCTCGGGCGAGCTCACCTGCATCGTCTCGACGAGTGCGTTTGGCGAGGGCGTCAATCTGCCCGACATCAGAAACGTCATGCTCTACCACATGCCCTTCGGACAGGTGGAGTTCAACCAGATGAGCGGGCGTGCGGGCAGGGATGGAGACCCGGCCGTGGTGCACATGCTCTTTGGCTCGCGCGACACCAGGATAGACGAGAGGATCATCTCCTCGAACGCACCTTCTCGCGACGACCTCGCCATACTCTATCGCACGCTTTCCTCCCTGTCCCGTCGCACCTTGCAGGATGAGGGCGCGAACTCCTTCCAGTCAACCAACGGAGACCTTGCCCAGTCCGCTCTCGACATCGACCCGCGTACCCATCTCGACGAGAGGTCGGTCTCGTGTGGCATCGCCGTCTTTCGCGAGCTCGGGTTTCTCGAGACGTCGGGCTATGGGACGGCGCGCCGCATCTCCATGGTGCATTCCCCTCAGCGCATGGAGCTCGACCAGTCCATTCGCTATCTCGAGGGCATGCGCGCTCGCGAGGAGTTCGCACACTTCTCGGAATGGGTGCTCTCGGCATCAGCAGATGATATGCTCGCCTGTATCAACAGACCGATCACGCCCAGCTTCGGGTGCGTCGTTGGCGAGGAGGGAGGCAACGATGACAGATGAGACGAGGTCGGCGCCTGCGCCGCGGAAGAAGACCAGCGCGCCTGACGCCGCCAACTATCGCCTGCTCGAGGAGGCCTGTGCGACCTACCTCGGCAAGGACGAGTGTGACAAGGTCTCGCGTGCGTATCGCTTTGCCGCCGAGTTCCATCGCGACCAGCGGCGTCGCTCGGGCGAGCCCTACATCAACCACCCCGTCGAGGTGGCGCTCATCCTTGCCGAGGACCTGCATATGGATGAGGACACCATCTGCGCGGCGCTTCTCCACGACACGGTGGAGGACACGCCGGCTACGCTCGATCAGATAACCGACCTCTTTGGACCTGAGGTCTCCGAGCTCGTGGACGGCGTCACCAAGCTCACCTCCATCGAGGTCACCTCGATGGACGAGAAGCAGGCCCTCAACCTCCGGAAGATGTTCCTCGCCATGTCCAAGGACATCCGCGTGGTCATCATCAAGCTCGCCGACCGTCTCCACAACATGCGGACGCTCGCTGCCCTGCCCGCCGATCGTCGCATATTCAAGGCCCGGGAGACCATGGACGTGTATGCGCCGCTGGCCGACCGCCTTGGCATGTCGAGCGTCAAGTGGGAGCTCGAGGACCTGGCGTTCTTCTGGCTCGAGCCCGAGGAGTACCAGCGCGTCGCCCGTATGGTGCAGGACTCGCGAGCGCAGAGGGAGGACGATACCGAAGAGGCCATCAAGGTACTCGATGACGAGCTCAAGAGCGTGGGTCTCTCCGGCTACCAGATCACGGGTCGTCCCAAGCATCTCTGGTCCATCTATCAGAAGATGACTCGCAAGGGTCGGGAGTTCTCCGACATCTACGATCTCATCGCCCTGCGCGTGATCACCCAGACCGTGCCCGACTGCTACTCGGCGCTCGGTGCGGTCCACTCGCTCTGGCATCCCATGCCCGGTCGCTTCAAGGACTACATCGCCACGCCCAAGGCAAACCTCTACCAGTCGCTGCACACCACGGTCATTGGTCCCGACGGCCGACCCATAGAGATCCAGATTCGTACGATGGAGATGCACGAGGCTTCCGAGCACGGCATCGCCGCTCACTGGCTCTATAAGAAGGAGGGCAACTCCCGGGGCAAGATGTCGGCCGATGACATGTCCATCGACTCCACCATCAACTGGATTCGCAAGAGCCTCGACTGGGCCGTCGAGGATGACATCGACGATCCGCACGAGTTTCTCGATAGCCTGCGCGTCGACCTCTTCGAGCACGAGATATTCGTCTTCACGCCAAAAGGCGAGGTCATGAGCCTTCGTCGGGACTCGACTCCGCTCGACTTCGCCTATGCCGTCCATACTCAGGTGGGCAACCACTGCGTGGGCGCCAGGGTCAATGGATCGGTGGTCCCGCTCACCTACAAGCTCGCCATGGGCGACCGCGTGGAGATTCTCACCAACAAGAACGCCAAGCCGTCACGCGACTGGATGGGCATCGTCGCAACCCCGTCGGCGCGCGCCAAGATTCGCAAGTACTTCTCGGCCGAGACCAAGACAGACGATGCCGAGCAGGGTCGCTCGGAGCTCGCTCGCGAGCTGCGCAAGCGCGGCTACGGCATCTCCACGCAGCGCACCACCAGGGCGCTCGCCCAGGTGTGCGCCGGCCTTGACTACCCGAACGCCGACAACCTCTTCGCGGGCATCGGCTCGGGCAAGGTCACCTCCAAGCTCGTGGCAAACCGCGTGGAGGAGATTCTCGAGGAGGGTTCGCCCGAGCAGGTCGCTGCACAGCAGCGCACCGCCGATCGCCTGAGCGCCCACCAGGAGGCGATGGAGCAGAACAAGCCCCTCATGCAGTCGTATGCCATGGCGCGTACGGCCGAGGGACGTAAGAAGAGGAGCAACTGCGGCGTGGTGGTTGCTGGTGACGGCGACCTTTTGGTTCACCTCGCACATTGCTGCAATCCGGTCGCCGGTGACGAGATCGTCGGCTTCATCACCCGAGGCAGGGGAGTGTCGGTCCATCGTGCAACCTGCCCTAACGTGAAGGATCTCATGAACCACTCCGAGCGCATGATCGACGTGGCGTGGGACACGAGCGGCGCCACGGAGTTCCGTGTGGAGACTGTCGTAGAGGCCACTGACCGGATGGGTCTGCTCAAGGACGTGACCACCGCGATCGGCGATGCCGGGGGCAACATCCTCTCGGCCGCCACGCAGACAAGCTCCCAAGGTGTGGCGAGGCTTCGCTTCCTCGTCGCCATCTCAGATGCGAGCCTGCTCGACTCGCTGCTTGCAACCGTTTCACGCGTGCCGTCCGTTTTTGACGCGCGACGCATCATGCCCGGCGAGGGCGCAAACCAGATGAAGAGGAGGGCCTAGCCCATGACGTGCCAGAACCATGACCAGGAATGCTGCCATGACCACGACGACTCCGAAGACTGCCATTGCGGTGGCGAGGGAGGATGTGGCTGCGGTGGCGAGGGAGGATGTGGCTGCGGTGGCTGTCATGAAGGTTCCGACGAGCTGAGCCTCTACGTCGTCGGACCCATCGAGACCAACTGCTACATCTACGCCTCCCAGGGCGAGTGCATGGTCGTTGACCCCGGTGCCTCTGGGGCGGCCATCGCCAATGCTCTGGGCGAGCTTCCCGTGAGATACATCGTGGCGACTCACGGCCATGGTGACCATGTGGGAGGCGTCAAAGCTCTGCGCGACGCCACGCATGCGACCTTTGCCATCAGCGCTGCGGATGCCGAGCAGGCGACCCATGCGGGAGAGCCGAGCGAGCAGGGCCGTTGCTACGACGACAACGCACCTCTGCCCGACCTGACGCTTGACGACGGCTCCGTGCTCCAGGTTGGTACGGCCACGTTCACTGTGGTCGCAACTCCCGGTCACACGCCGGGGGGGCGTCGTCCTCGTGGGCGGCGGTACGGCATCTGGACTCGCGTTCGTTGGTGACACCCTCTTTGCTGGCTCATGCGGCAGGACCGACCTGCAGGGCGGCGACGCCGACGCCCTTGCGGCGTCTCTCGCCCATCTCAAGAACGTTATCGAGCCAAGCACGGTGCTCTTCTGCGGGCATGGTCCGTATACGCCCATGTCCCACGAGCTTGAGGCCAATCCATGTCTGCGCTAGCTCACGCGTGACATCCAGCGGCTCTGGTGTATTCTCTTCTGGTGCAGGCGTGTCCTTGCCCGAGTGGCGGAATGGCAGACGCAGAGGTCTCAAAAACCTCAGGGGGAAACCCCGTGTGGGTTCGACTCCCACCTCGGGCACCATGCACACGCTGGGAAGATATAGGAATGCTCGAATCTTTTTGATGTTTGGAAAACCAGCATCAACCAAAAGCGATAAGTCCAGCATGCTTCCCTCCTCGTGTCAGGTGGAGCGTGGTCGTCCCGCTGAGGAAGAGTGCCCAGGCTTGGCAACAAAGAGAGGTCGCCCTCGCGGGGTAGCCTTCAAGCGATTCCATATTTTGCAGGTCAGAGAGGGGTACAGCATATCGTACGGAAGCCGCCCATGCTGGCTTGCCATCTCCAGAAGCTTCCATGAGCGTCTCCATAATGAATGTCCCGTCGTTCTTTAGCTCGTGTATGTGGAGGACCGTGGCCTCTTCCGGTGTGCAGTCGCCGTAGCTCGGCGTTGGTTCGTCAATCCTTAGCCTCATCTCGCAGTAACCTCCTCAGCAGCTCAAATCGTTTTCGGAACGTTGTGGATGCGTTTAAATCACCACCATCAACTCCGTAGCGACATTATGCGTCGTCTCGTTCCAGAACGAAGGGCCTTGACGTTCTCGGTGAACTCCTCGCACCCTCTGCCCTGTCACTCCGTGCGGCTCAGCCGGCGATTCTTGTCCGTACCAGTGGCCGCGACACGGGACTTCGTCTCCCGTGGGATACTAGATATAGATATTTAAAACATCCATGTCGTGCGTCTCTTTACGGGCGATATATGATTCGACTGTCGACGGATGAAACACGCATTGGACAATGCGTCCACTGGTGAGAAAGGCGGTAGCGAGATGAAGTTTGGTATCAGAAAGCCGAGTATCGCGAAGTCGTTTTCGGCAAGAACGAGGGGTAGGGCCACGAGAGCCGTCAAGAAGGCGCTTATCCCCGGATATGGAAAGAAGGGCATGGGAATACTGCACCCGAAAAAGGCCCTCTACAACAAGGTCTATCGAAAGACGACGGTGAGCCTCTGGGACATGTTCACAAAGCACTCGAGGTAATGAGATACTGACGTCGGAACGACGGTTCTCAATTCTCAATTTTCGGAGATGCAATGCATGTGATCTAGGAGGAGCGATGGAGCTCGTGAGCGGTCTGCACCACGTCTCGATGAAATGCCGTCCGGGCGAGGAGTACGGGCGCGTGCGTGCGTTCTACTCCGATGTCCTCGGCATGGCCGTGTCCCGTGAGTGGGCTGACGGCATCCTGTTCGACACAGGTGACGGGAGTCTTGTCGAGATCTTTACCGCGGATGACGACCTTCTTCCCAAAGGCACCATCCGACACTTTGCCCTGGCAACCATGGACGGCCGATGCATGTGCCGACGCAGTGTCGGCCGCAGGTTACGAGGTCTTTTCTGGGCCGCGAGACATCGTCATTCCCTCAGACCCGGCCTTGCTCGCACGCATCGCCTTCTGTCGCGGTCCCCTCGGCGAGGAGATCGAGCTCTTTCAGGAGCGTTAGGCCCACGTGGGATCTGCCTTCTCGTCTCGCGATGGTTGGTGCTACCATGGCTTGCGGCGTATGAGGCGGACAAAGGAGACCCATGATGATGGACGGCAAGCGCGCTACCAAACGCGTTCTCATCGCTGTGACTCTCGTGGTCGTGACCTGCGCGATTCTCTCGGCTGTGTACTTTAGTCACGGTGCTGACGGTCTGAGATACGCCATCGCCCTCGTGGTGGTTGCCTATCTTGGCTTTATGCTCGTGTCTTGGATCGTCTACGGCATCCAGCGTCGCAACGAACGAAGCGACTCCGCGCAGACGTGCAGTCCCATTCTTGACGCGTATCGGGAGACGGGCAACGTCAAGGTCCTCCTCGCCTCCTATGAGGAGTGGAAGAGCGGCAAACATGGCCGTGACTTGCGTTTTAGCTTTCCGCAGTCCATCGTGTCCGAGCTCGTAGAAGACGGATGCGCTAAAGAAGCCCGTTGCCTTATGGGCGAGGTCGAGGCCATGGCTCCCGACAATAAGACGCGCGAAGCCGTCCAGGGATGGCGAGATCGTTGCGAGCACAGACTCGTCGAGGTCGCCCGCGAGGAGCGTGCCGCGGCGAAGGTCGAACATCGCGAGTAATCGCATGCCGGTCGGAAGGTTCCTGAGGACGAGAAGCAGTCCACGATGGACATCGCCGATTGTGTTCCGCGCGTGTTGCGCGACACACCCCTTGTCACCCGCAGCGTCGAGAGCTATTCTATTTCTTGCGTGTTTTGCAAAGCGGGACGAATGTCCCCACCTACGCGGCGCCTTTTGGTTGCTGTCTGGTCAGACAACGTATTCTTCCTCGCCTGTCGGCGAGAGCTGTCTCCCGGATGCCAAATGGTTCCGGGAGTTTTTTTGTGCGGTGAAAGCCGCTGAGAAAGGAAGGTGTGTAGAGATAGCCAAGAACGATGGCCCTCGCATCAACGAGGAAATCACCTCTCGTACGTGTCGCCTAATCGGCGTCGATGGTTCCCAGCTGGGACTCTTCGGCGTACACGATGCTCTTCGCATCGCCGGCGAGCAGGGGCTCGACCTCGTTGAGATTGCTCCAAATGCCGATCCTCCGGTCTGCAAGGTGCTTGACTATAGCAAGTACAAGTATGAGCAGGACCGTAAGGCCAAGGTGGCTCGCAAGAATCAGGTCAAGGTCGAGATCAAGGAGATGAAGTTCCGTCCCAAGATCGATACCGGCGACTACGAGACCAAGAAGGGCCACGTGATGCGCTTCCTCAAGAAGGGCGCTCGCGTGAAGATTACGATCATGTTCCGTGGCCGCGAGATGGCCCACCCCGAGCAGGGTCGCATCGTGCTCGACAGACTTGCGGAAGACCTCAGGCCCTATGCCACGGTCGAGCAGGCACCCCTCATGGAGGGTCGCAACATGCACATGACCGTCGCCCCGATCAAGGGCGTCTTCGACGAGAAGACGGACGTGACCGACGGTGACGTCGAGGAGAAGAAGGAGAACTAACATGCCCAAGATGAAGACGCACAAGGGTTCGGCGAAGCGCTTCCGTCGCACCGGCACCGGCAAGGTCATGCGTGCCAAGGCCTTCAAGAGCCATATCCTGTCCAAGAAGTCCCAGAAGCGCATCCGTGGCTTCCGCAAGGAGGAGGCGCTCACCTCGGGTGACGTCAAGGTCGTCTCCCAGCGCATGGGTAGTAAGAACTAGGCGCTTTCGCGTCCCGAGATGTTTCCAACGAGGAGTTGATCAGATATGGCACGTGTCAAGCGCGCAGTTGCAGGTCGTAAGAAGCGTTCGACGCTCGTCGAGCGCACCAAGGGCTACTACGGAACTTCCTCCCGCACCTTCCGCGGCATGAAGGAGCAGTCCCAGCACTCCGGTCAGTACCAGTACCGCGACCGTCGTAACCAGAAGCGTGATATTCGCGCGCTCTGGATTCAGCGCATCAATGCGGCGGCTCGCATGAACGACCTTTCCTATAGCAAGTTCATGCACGGTCTCAAGCTCGCTGGTGTCGAGCTCGACCGCAAGGTTCTCGCCCAGATTGCCTACTCGGACGAGCAGGCCTTCGCCGACCTCGCCGAGGTGGCCAAGAAGGCTCTCGCTGACGCCGAGTAGTATCGGTGGGCATGATAACGTACGCCAAAGGGCGCCCCGAGCATTCGAGGCGCCCTTTTTCGTGACTCTGCAACCCTGTGCGAGTGGTTGATGGGTCGGACCTTTCGTACCGCCGACAGCGGGATAGCATCTGACAAAGATGGCGGAGTGTATAGTAAGTAGAAAAAATGCCCTTATATCTATAGTCAGAAGCATATCGATGCACACCCCTGAAGATGCGAATGGAACCGCCAGAGGTCTCGATGCATATGCAAATTGGGGGTTGTGCCTGGCGGGGAGGGTTTTTTTTGAATAACGGCCTCATGCCTCTCATGAACAGTTCGTTCGAGCCAGGAGCATGCCTGAAGTGTGTCCAGGCTCTTCCAGGCGAGGTTCGTGTCATTGGTCAGGCGGAATACAGCTACTTTACGTGCCAGCCGTTGCTTGCCTGCTCTCAGGTGGAGGGTCTTCTGGGCAGCGATGACATTGCACTGCAGCTTTCCGCAAACATGATCAGCGGCTTTGCCAGTCTGGCCCTCGGGCGTATCGCAGCCGCGCAGTCGCGGTATCTCACTATCGAGAGGGACGTTACGCTGGCGATGCAGGCCGATTCTGGTGACAGCGCTCGTGCGGCGGCGATGCTGATTGCGAAGGGGTCATCGACGCTTCTGCACCTTCCCGAGAGGTATCCTTTTGACGTGCTGGAGTGTCTGAACCACCTTGATGGTGGCATGCGGCTCTTTGCCTGCTATGTCCTTGCGCATGAGGCCTATCTGAGCGGAGAGTATGGACGCTCTCTCGGGATAGCCGATACTGCTGCCGCACTTTCCGATAAGACCTATCCCATTCCCATGATTTACCTCGAACTCATTGCTGCTGGCGATCTCATGAGCCTCATGAGGCCCGCCGAGGCGCGTGCTCGCTTCATGTCCGCATGGGACATGGCAAGTCTGGATGGCCTGATCGAGCCCTTCGCCGAGCATCATGGTCTGTGCCAGGGACTGGTGGAGGCTTGTCTCAAGCATGATCACAACGAGGACTATCGATGCATCGTCGAGACGACCCATCGGTTCAGATCTGGCTGGTGTCACGTACACAATCTCGCGGCCGACGAGGACGTTGCGGATAACCTGACCACGACGGAGTTCGCCGTGGCCATGCTCGCAAGCCGCGGATGGCCCAACAAGGACATCGCCAATCACATGGGGGTAACCGTCAGAACGGTCAAGCAGCACCTCTCGGACGTTTATGACAAGCTGGGAATAAGTCATCGAAGCGAGCTTGGCAAGTTTATGCTGCGCTAACTCCCCCTGCAATGAAAACGGCCGATGACCGGCGTCTTCCATTACGACGCGTATGGTCTCTTGGCCTTTTTTCAGGTAAAAGGGACGATGCGTAAGTCGTCGCAGCCTGATATGAATATTGCGAGGCATTATGCACAATCGAGAACGGCTTGAAAAATAGGCTCACTGCGGCCGGAAACGCAAAGGAGTCGGGATGTCGCTCAACATGGGTTCTCCCTGCACATCTCTGTGCACCCCTGAATTTTCATGCACAAGTGATACGACTTCATGGACTCGTCGCTCACGGATGACTCGCGTCATGCCTTTATTGGTGGCGCTACTTGTCATGGTGTTCCTCTTTCTTATGCCTACGGCACAGGCGTATGCCGACACCTCTGAGCTAAACAAAGAGGAGACGACCTCCGTTGTTGCGAGCCCTTCGAGCGGGGAGACGATTGCGACCATCCCGTCCGATGGCATGAGTTCGCCAGATGTCGAGGACCTTTCGACGAGCTCGCCCTCCACTGAGACCGGGGGGACCGAAGCTACTGAAACCACCGAGACCACTCAGCCTGCCGCGACTCCCGAGACCACCGAGACCACTCAGCCTGCCGTGACTCCCGAGACCACCCAGCCCGTCGAGCCTGCCGCGACTCCCGAGACCACCCAGCCCGTCGAGCCTGCCGTGACTCCCGAGACCACCCAGCCCGTCGAGCCTGCCGCGAGCGAAGGTTCCGAGGGCGAGGAGACGGCCTCTGCGACGCAGGACATCACCGCGGCCGAAGGCACCACATCCACTTCGACTTCGAGCGCCGCGGACGGAAACGTGGCTACGGTCGTCATTCCCGACGGGAGCGCATACGTCGAGGAGGTTGGGGATACGACCTCCTACGTCAACACCGCCACTGACAATGCCATTCAGCTTGCCGTCAATGCAGCTCTCAAGAAGGCTGCCGCAGACAATACGCACATCACTTCGCTCACGGTCGTCGTGAAGGATGGCACCTACAACAATGGTGTCACCATCACAAAGAAATACGTCATCACCAATCCCGACAACACTACGACCGAGTCTGAGTACAGCCTCAACTCCGACTTCGTACTCAACATCAAGCACTCGAGCATCGTCGACGCCAAGGGCGATGACCTCGCTGGTGCGGGGACCGGGGCGATTCTCAACGGCACCATCACCATCAAGGACATCAAGACGCTCATCGCAGGCCTCTCCATGGCGAGCGGCAATGCGATCAACGTGAGTGACAATGGCTCGTTTACGCTATATGGAACCTCGGGTGATGACAATGTCGTCATCACCATCACCGACATGGCGAAGTCAGCCATCAACCTCGGAGCAGAGGACGACACGGCTACCATCACCTACAAGACCGCCGCGACCGACAGCCTCACGGGCAATTCGACTCCCCAGGATGCGACCATTGACGGTGGCGTGGGCGACGATGTGATCACCGTTGCCATTCCGGCGATCAAGTCGGATGGTACTTCGAGCTTCACAATCAATGGCGGCGCGGGAAATGACGTCCTCACTATCACGGGCGCTTCCGGAACCGCCAAGTCGAACGTCGTCATCGACGGCGGCACCGGCGATGACGCCATCAATGTCGACGCATCGCTTCACGGCGTGGCCGACGCTGTTATCGTCAGGGGCGGTGAGGGCTCTGACAGTCTCGATCTCACCGGTGCTCTCAGTACCGACAAGAGCGAGAAGGAGCGTCTCTCTGGCACACGCTCCGACATTGGCCTCTACATGTCCTCCGCCGAGAAAGACACCGCGCTTCATGTCCTCGTCGCCGATGTGGAGGCATATGTCGACTCCCTCTCAAACAAGGCCGAGAAGGAGCTTTCTCTCGATGCCGACAATAAGCTCACCTATACTGACGAAATCGCCAGCTTCACCAACTACATCGTCAAGTGTGCGACTGTCGTCTACCTTAAGATCTCCTCTTCCTTTGATGCGTTTCTCTCCAACCTCATGCTCTCCGCGAGCCAGATCTACTACGTTGATGCCCCAAAGCTGAATGTCATCTCGGAGGCAGAACACATCGTCGTCGGGAACGACGCCGATGTGACCAAGCCCATAATTACTGCGACCTCACTTGGCGTGAGCTCTCTTGGCATTACGGGTCGCAACATTCAGCTCGTCGCCACCGACAAAGATGACAACGCTTCGTCCAAGCTCCCCACGTCAAGCACCTTCGTCGGCAAGGACATCTCGATAGATCTCTCCTTCTTCGATGCGACGACCGATGCCTATGTCCATATCGCAAAAGACGCCAAGCTTGCTGCCTCCGAGTCAGTTCTGGTCTCGGCGTCGTCGTCACAGACGAGGGGCTTCCTTCCCATCGCTGCCATAAACTGCGTTACGGTCAAAATCGGTTCTGCCGTCGTTGACGTCAAGGGCTCGATTGATGCCGGCGGTTCGGTTACGCTCGATGCAACGGGCACGCTCAACATCGCCGTCAACTCGTCGACGCTTGCAGACCTCAGCTCCATTCCCGTCGGCGTTCCTCTCGGCTTTCCTCTTGCCGTTGGTGTGGGCGTCGTAGACGTCGAGGTCAATGTTGACGGCGCCACGATTAAAGCCCTCGGCAGCCTCATCGCAAGGGCGACGACCGATGCCGTCATGACTGCGATTTCCACCACCGGCGCGCTTCCGATCAGCCTTGCCATCAACGTCGGTATCTTCGACACGATCGTCTCGTTCAAAGATGCGACCGTCGTGACGGGTGGCAGCGTCTACGGACGCGCCAAGAGCAGCGTTACCGCCACCACGTCCGCGTCGCTTCCCACCAAGGGCACGTCCTACTATGACTCTGGCGGTTTCTTTGCCATTGCCGTCATCATCAACACGACCAAGGCAACTGCCACGGGAACCACCTCCATCGATGCCGGCAGTGACGTTTCCATGAGGGCCACCGCCTACGAGAGGCTCGACACCCAGGGCGTGGCCGGGAAGGCCGCGAGTGCCTCCACGACGTCGGGGTCCACGGAGAAGCCCGCCTTCACCATGCTCCAGGTCATGGCCCTCGCCCCAGGACTCCTCACCAAGGTCAAGGGGGTTCTCTTTGGAGATGGCTCCAATAAGGTGACGGGCAAGCTCGACGGTGCGGGAGAGATGGTCTATGACTCGAACGAGGAGTCTGGCGAGACCTCGGACGAAAAGACATCGGTCACGAAGGTCTTTGACAAGGCTTCGGACACGGCGACCTCTGCCGACGAGAATTCGAGCTCGGACTCTGGATCAGGCTCGGGCACCGGAGGCTCCTCGGGTACGAGCGGCTCTGCGATACAGCTTGTTGGCGCCGTGGCGGTGAGCGTTGCCACGAACACTTCCTCGGCATTCATTGATACGACCGGGCTTGTCAGGGCTGGGTCAGATGCTGGCGTCGAGACCTCCTCGACGACGATTGCCCGTACGGTCTCCGATGCCACGGCAATGACGAAGACGAACTCATTCGCGAAGAAGACTTCATCCACCACGACCGGAATCACCACTACGCACAAGGACAACAACGAGACCTCCATCACGAAGAGCGGTACCTTCGACGCCAAGAACTCGTCCATCGTCGTGAGCGACGGCAGCTTCAAGAACGAGGGCGGTTCCATAGCGGAGTCTGCGGACACGCACATCAGCGGCAACGACTATACCGGCATCGTGACCATCAACGGAGGAACCACCACCATTACGGGCGCCACGATTAAAATCTCCGGAGGCACCATCACCTGGACAGGTGACGAGGCCGATGGCACCCAGACGTTCAAGATCAACAACTTCGACGGGACCACCATCACGGTCGACGGGCGCAAGACCATCACCTACACCGGTGGCAGCGTCACGTTCAAGGGTGGCGTCGCCACCATCGAGAAGGGCTCGGTAGAGCTCCGCAACGCGACCCTTACGCTCAAGGGCGGGGCAATCACCCTTAATACGGCCGTCATCACCAAGAACGGTTCGGTCTTCGAGGGCACGGGCCTCATATCTGGCATTGCCGGCGGAACCATGAGCATGACGGCCGATACGGGTAACGTCGACCTCGGCGAGGGACAGACCCTCTCCATCACCAACGCGGCCTCCACGGCAATCGTGCGCGAGGGTGGTGCGGAGACGACGAGCGGACCTGTCGAAATGACAGGTAGCAACACGACCATCTCCAACTCGACCAAGGTCTCCAACGAGACGACCATCGACGCCGAACTCGGCGAGAACGCAGCGGGCGCGTCCTTCACGGGTGTTCGGGACAGCGCTGGCAATACGCTCAAGATTGAGCTTGCGGCTGCCACCACAGGGACGGGCGCTACGACTGCCTCGGGGAGTGGCGTCAGCTTTGATGGCGGCACCCTTGGTCTTTCGACTACGGTGCTCACCATTCCCGAGTCGGTCAAGGTCGAGATCGAGAACGGGAAGAACACCGGCACCGACAGCAACCCGAAGTACGTGGCGGACAGCAGCCTCAAGGACATGGGCATCTATATCACCGGAACGTTCACCATCGACCTACGCGGCAGTCTTACCGGTGCGACGGTTAACGCTGATACGGTTACCTACAAGACCGGTTCTTCCGAGAAGGGTGAGTCGGGCAACCTCGTTATAGCGGGTGCATCCGTCAAGTTCAGTGACGCGAAGCTCCTCGTGACCTCAGGTACGATCCACATCACGGGGGCCACGCTCGAGAGGACCCTTGGTACCATCACCATCAAGGGCGGGACGGTCACACTGCAGTCGGGCACCTTCTCCCTGCTCGCCCTAAACTCGTCCACTCTAGAGATTACGGGTGGCACGGCCAAGACCTCGGGCGACATGTCAAAGGCTGGAACGACGTCTGCGGGTGTCGCGGTCAGCGTTGCCGTCATCACCCACAAGAGCGAAGCCTTCATCGCAAGTGGTACGAGCGTGACGGCTAACGGCGCGACCGTCTCTGCCACCAGCCCGGTCATCACCTCCGACGCCGAGGCTCACGCCGGCTACGCAAGTGGCAGCATCGGCATCGGCGGTGCCTTCGCCGTTCAGGTGATCGGCGCGAACACAAGCGCTACCGTCAACGATGGAGCGACGCTTACGCTCGGCACGGGTATCCTCAACGTAAACTCAGCCGCCTTCACCGCGTTCAAGACGGTAGCGGATGCCTCAAACACCACGAACGCAACCTCGAGCGAGGCGGGTGTCGGCGCCGGCATCGCCGTCGCGGTCATCGGCAACGACGTCATCGCGAGCATCAAGGACGGCGCGATCATCAACTACCCGGACGGCGGACTTGGTGGGGTTAACGTGTCCGCGACGCACTCCGGAACCGAGAGGATGGATGCAAAGGCAGGCTCCTCGGGCGGTACGTCGGTCACGCCCGTCATCGGCGTCGACGTGTCTGGGTCCTACGTCGAGGCTAGCATCGGTCTGGGCAAGGCCATCGAGACCATTGACGACGCGACGGTCGTATCGAAAAACATCGTGATACGTGTCCTCAACGCAGACGCCTCGGCAGTGGGAAGCAAGGTTGCAATCGGAGGCGCGTTCTCGATATCCGTGCTTTCCGATTCCGCGAAGTCGACCGTGAACCGCTCCATCAAGGCGAAGAACATCAAAGTGAGCGCAACCGGGGTCTCTCGCTCCACGGTGACATCCAAGGCCGGTGCCCAAGGCGCTGCATCCTCAAGAGAATCGGGTGGCTCAAGTGGGTCGAGCGGCTCTGGTGACTCGTCGGAGGGTGACCAATCTAAGTCTGGCGATGCTGACAAACAGGCCGACAAGGCGCTGAGCTCCGTCTCGGGGCTCGCAGGTTCCGTCGGCTCCAAGAACATCAACCAGGCCGATCTTGCTAACAAGACAAAGGATCGCCAGAAGGCGGAGACCACCGAGGGA
>Ga0268356_10751_pt1 | contig 81004 bp, 76 predicted proteins | sample BioMet10_FD_194415 | JGI IMG/M metagenome (GOLD analysis project Ga0268356, IMG submission 194415) | Sewage microbial communities from Oakland, California, United States - Biofuel 10 (PacBio Assembly) | ecosystem: Engineered > Wastewater > Sewage > Unclassified | place: USA: California | collected...
AATCCTTTGGGAATATACAACCAATCGTTAACGAAAAATATAAATTTGCTTACCAATCAGCTTACGATTACTACGCCCGACAGTATATTAATACGGGCTATCGTTGGGCAATGATTGGAGCAGATCGTTTTTATGTGAACACACCCGGTATTGGAAAATCGTTGGTGGCCGGTTATCAAACTACTGATAAAGGTTGGGATGGCGGACACAGGGTAAATGGGCGACCAGGTTATGCCTGGTATTTTGGTCGCGAATGGAGAATGGAGCGGTTTGGCTTTGCTTGATTGAAGGCGATTTTGATAAAGTAAAAATATCCTCGAAACCTACCAGCGATTTCAGGATTTTAAATGGTAAAATTTATCATGAGCTCACCACTTCGGGCGTGGTGCATTATGATGCGGCCGATGCTACACCCGCTTTATCTTATTCTTGCCGGAAGGTATCTGCACTATTCGGGCGATGTAGAATTTATCCGCAATAACTGGGATCATATCCGCAAAGCATTGGATTTTTGCTTTTCTACTGATACCGATGGGGATCATCTGATAGAAAATACACTGGTAGGTCATGGATGGGAGGAAGGCGGCGGATTGTTTGGAACGCATTCCTCCCTCTATTTATCTTCGTGCTGGGCTGAGGCATTGGAACAGTCGGCATTTATGGCTAAAGCTATAGGCATGGAAAAAGGAAGCGGAAAAAATATGCTGACGAAAGCAAAACAGTATGCAACATCATCAATACATCATTCTGGAATGCTGATTCCAGTTATTTCTTTCATGGGAAGTTTAAGGACAGCACATTTATGAACGAAGTTTCCATTATGCCTGGAATTCCTTTATACTTTAATCAGATTGAAAAAGATAAGACGGTTCCGGTTCTCGAGCGCTTTGCCGGAAATGATTTTACTGCCAATTGGGGCACTCGCATGGTAGAGGAAAAGAATCCCATGTTCGATGCCGATGGTTATCATACCGGAAGTGTATGGCCATTATTTACCGGCTGGACTTCGCTTGCCGAATATCGCAACGGCAGACCGGTACAAGGATATTCGCATTTGATGAATAATCTGTTGGGTTATCAAAACTGGGGACTTGGCTTTGTAGATGAGGTGCTGAATGGCAGCGAATATAAGCCGTCGGGCGTATGCCGCCATCAGTGCTGGGAGCGAAACTATGGTGCTGCAACCGGCTATCGAAGGCATGCTGGGGCTTAACGTCGATGCATTGGCTAACCGGATTGATCTTTCGCCCGATTTTCCAGCCAATTGGGATAAGGTTAGTGTTCAGAAACATCAGGATGGGAAATCAAAGGATAGCTATGGATTACCATAAGGAAAAGGACAAAAATCAGTTTCAGGTTTTCGCTTCAGCCGGTAGCGGAAGATACGATACGAAAACCGTTGATTAGTCTTTTACCCAATTATCCTGTCGGTTGTTCTGTTTCCCGGGTGATGCTTAATGGTAAAATCTATGCTCTGGAAGGTATTAACACATCACAACAGATTTTATTTGCGCTGAAGGACACCGCAACGGTTGAGATTGTGCAGAAAGGCGGAATTGCGGTTGTGCCGGTAGTTGCGAATCCTAAACCGGGCGACAGACCGGAAGGTTTGCGGGTGATCTCGGATAAAATGAACGATCAGGGCTATGCCGTTACCCTTCAGGGTATGAGTGGTCAGAGTTACGACTTTCAGGTATGGACGGGCGAAAACGATATCTCCTCTGTCGAGAATGCTGTTATCGTTTCCCGCCAAGGAAACCTCACGACCATTCACATAGACTTTCCGCCGGCGGATCGGAAATATGCCCTTAAAGTTGTAACGATAAAACAAAAAACGGACGATAAATAAATGGGAAATTATGCGATGCCAATAAAACCACAATAATTATATCTTTGTAAAATCTTTGGCGGCTGGCTAAAAGTCAAAAGCGAATGGCTTAAAAAATATAGTATTATAATCCTGCGAAATAAAATGACCAAACACGAAAATTATATCATAGAGACCAAAAACCTGAGCTTTAGTTTTGGCAAGTTCAAGGTGCTGAATAAAATCAGTCTGCATGTACCTCAGGGAAGCATCTACGGTTTTTTGGGCCCCAACGGTGCGGGCAAAACCACGACCATCAAGATTTTGCTCAGCCTTTTGAAAATAAAATCGCACAAGGCGTATCTTTTTGGTAAGGATATTACAGGCTGGCGATTATATACCCTCGAAAGAACCGGAGCTATGGTGGAAATGCCATCGCTTTACGATCATCTTACGGGATATGAAAACGTAGAAATTACCCGTATTTTGCGTGGACTGGATAAAAAACGGACGGATGAAGTATTAAAGATAGTGCACATGACCCGCGATGCCCAGCGTTTTGTAAGACATTATTCCACCGGTATGAAACAACGTCTGAGCCTTGCTGCAGCTCTGCTTTCGGAGCCCGAGTTGCTCATCCTCGACGAACCCATCAATGGCCTTGACCCCGGTGGGATCATCGAGATACGTAACCTGCTGATCAAACTGAACCAAACCCGCGGTATCACCATCTTTCTTTCGAGTCATATCCTGAGTGAAATTGAAAAATTGTGTACCCATGTTGCCATCATTAATAAAGGCAATCTGCTTTACCAGGGAACCATGGAAGAGCTTCAGCAAAAGAAAACCTCCATTAACCGGCTGAATATCGAAACCGATGACAATGAAAAAGCTGCCGGAATACTCTGGGAAAAATACACCGTTGTGCCGGGCGAGAATAACCTGATTTGCGAATATAAAGCCAAAGATGAATCGGCAAACATCATTCGTTTGCTGGTTGAAAACGGTTTGGCGGTTTATCAGGCAAAAATAGAAGTTGCCGACCTGGAAGATTCATTTTTATCCATCATTAATCAATAAGTTGCTATGTATAATCCTGTCAAATATTTTTATCGTATCGTTTCCACCGAAGTGTTGAAAAACAGGCGAACCATAGCTTTATGGCTTACATTGCTCTATCCTCTTTTTACGGTTGCATTGGTTTCTCTTTTTCTTTACGGAATGAAACATCCCAAAGCCGATCCCTGGCTCGATTTTATCCAAAATATCAATAGTGTGGCTTCTTTCTTCCTGCCCTTTTTTATTATCCTTGTGGTAGGATATGCCTGCAATATGGAAAATAAATCCAATTCATGGAAGCATTTGCAGGCTTTGCCTATTCCCCGGTGGTCGTTATTTTTTGGAAAAATATCATATATCTTCGTTCTTCTGATTTTTTCTGTCCTGCTTTTTGTTGTTTTTGCTCATGCGGCGGCCTTTATTCTCAGCAATATTTCACCTAAATATTCCAATATTACCGGTTGGATTGACTTTAATAAACTTGTGAATATGCTTGTACGAACGTATCTTGCCGGTTTCGCTATCATTGCCATTCAATACTGGATCAGTCTTCGCCGGAAGAACCTCGTTTTTCCCATCACCATTGGTATTACGTTAACCATTATGCCTATTGCCATTTTGATGGTGCTTGGAATAGCTGGGATCCTTAAGAATCCTCAGGAGCTTAAAGACATTTTTCGTTATAATCCTTATTCTTATCCTTTTTCCGACCTGTTTAATTTTACACGAAAGCCCATTTCCGAATCGCCGGAATTGCCGCAGATGACTAAAATTTTCTTAGTCGTGGCAGCGGCTTTGTTTGTTATGAATTATTTTGATTTCAGGAAGAGAAATATCAAATAGGGACGAGGGACAAGGGACGAGGGGAAATTACGAATTACGATGTACGATTTGACATTCCATGTTTAGGAAAACAAACAAAAGACGTTTTAGTTTGCAAAAGGTGGTAAGAGCAAATAAAACCTTTGAAACATGGAATGTCTGAAGGAAATGATTTAATAACTTAGTATTTTTTTGATGAAACAATTTTATTTAGCCTTTTTTATCTTCCTTTTTTCGCTGGAAGCATTCACACAGGAGATTTTCGTTTCGGGAGAGGTGAGTGGTTTGTGGACGTCGGGTACGGTATATGTGGTTGGGGATATTACTGTTCCCCAGGGACAGGTGCTAACCATAAGCCCGTCAACCAGTGTTTTGTTTACCGGGCATTATGTGTTTAATGTCTCCGGGAAGCTGATTGCTGTTGGAGGTCCTTGCGGGCATATTTCATTTGACGTAGCGGATACTTCCGGTTTTATGAATCCGGATATTCCTGATGGTGGTTGGGGTGGCATTCATTTCGGCCAGATGTCGTCGCTTAGCGATACTTCCTGTTTTAAGTATTGCTATTTTGCCCATGGCAAAGCCGTTGGCGATTCCATAAATTGTTTTGGCGGAGCCATCTGCATACGGAATTTTAATAATGTATCGTTTAACCGTTGTACATTTGACAATAATTATGCTTACCATCGTGGCGGAGCCATCTTTGCCAGTTATGCCGATATTGGTATCCAGAATTGCCAGTTCCGTTACAACAGGGCAATAAACCCTGGTCCCGATGTATGGGGCTATGGAGGCGCTTTTTTTTGTGAATATTCACAACCTTCTATACTAAATAATAGTTTTTCGTTTAACAGTTCCACGGGTGTGGGTGGAGGTGCCGCTTTTGAGTACTCTGATCCTTTGCTCGATGCTAATATTTTCGACAGCAACCTGAGCGCTTTGGGCGGAGCTTTGGGAATTATCCGTTCGACGCCAAATCATATTATTACCAATAATCTTGTTATCAATAACGAAGCTGCTTACTTTGGAGGGGGTATTGCATTCCTTCATGCCAGTCCCATAGTTGCCAACAACACTATTGCCGGTAACCGTTCCATGTACGGAGGAGGACTTTATTTTAATGATGCGGCATCGCCTACGTTTTACAATACAATTGTTTGGAATAATAAAACTGATACCATCTCTGAGGGACCATCCATGTTTATTTTTGAGATCACTTCGGCTCCTGTTTTTTATTATTGCGATATTCAATACGATACTTTGGGAATAGGCGGAAGCGGCGTCCCTGGCAAGTATTTGTATAATATTGATGCTTTTCCTGGCTTTGATACCTTAGGTTTTGATCCGTATGCGTTGGTTCCCGGTTCACCGTGCGTCAATAGTGGTTCGCCCGATACTACCGGTTTACAGCTTCCTTTGTATGATATTATAGGCAATCCCCGCCTTTACGATGGACGAATAGATATGGGAGCTTATGAATATCCGTTACCGGTGGGGTTACCGTCTGTTCGTCGTCCGATGTTAGGGACTTTAGTTTATCCTAATCCTTTTTCCGATAATCTGACGTTTGAAGCAGATGCTCAGGGCAGGATTAGCGTCGAAATGTATGATGTCAGCGGACAAACGATAGTTCAGATAAATAAAAATTCTACCGCCGGAAAGCAAACAATACTATGGAACGGAAGGGATATGGCAGGAAATGAAGTGAAAAAAGGAATTTATTTTTACCGCATTTTAATCAGGGAAAGCCGATTGGCGAGGGTACGGTGGTAAGGAAATAAGTTTCGGAAAGGGTAGCTTAAGGAAAAAAGTTGAAGAAATCGGGCTGGAAAATTATACCATTTTGCTTTTTTTTAAAATATCTTTGCCAAAATATCAGTTAGTATAAAATGGAAGAGAAATACAACGAGGAAAGTGTAAAGTCGCTGGAATGGAAAGAGCATATTCGTTTGCGTCCGGGGATGTACATTGGTAAGCTTGGCGACGGATCATCGCAGGATGATGGTATTTATGTGCTGATAAAAGAAATTATAGATAACGGGGTAGATGAATATGTGATGGGCTTTGGACGCACCATCGACGTAAGTATTAAAGAGCAAAAAGTTACCATACGCGATTATGGCCGGGGTATTCCGTTGGGTAAAGTGATTGATTGTGTTTCCAAAATAAATACCGGCGCTAAATACGATAGCAAAGTATTCAAAAAGGCTGTGGGCCTCAATGGCGTTGGTTCCAAGGCTGTGAATGCCCTTTCGAGCTATTTCATGGTACGTTCGGTAAGGGATGGCAAGATGAAGACGGTGGAATTCGACAGCGGCAATATCATCAACGACGAACCCGTGAAAGATTGCGATTTACGCAATGGTACTGCCATCTCGTTTATTCCTGATGAAAAAATATTCGGGAAATACCATTTTATAGCCGAGTATGTCGAAAAGATGCTATGGAACTATGCTTTTCTTAATAACGGACTGACGGTTAATTTTAACGGCGAGAAGTATATTGCTAAAAACGGTTTACTCGACTTGCTGTCGCAATATATCAATGGCAACGAAATACTGTATCCTATTATCCATATTAAAGAGGATGATTTTGAATTTGCTTTTACCCATAGTGCCAAACAGTATGCCGAGGAATATTATTCCTTTGTTAATGGGCAGAATACTACGCAGGGGGGAACTCATCAGGCAGCATTCCGCGAAAGCGTTCTGAAAACTATACGTGAGTTTTATAAAAAAGATTTTGATCCGGGCGATATTCGTACAGGAATGATTGCTGCGATTAGTATAAAAATACAGGAACCGGTGTTTGAATCGCAGACCAAAACCAAACTTGGTTCCCTTACTATGGAACCCGACGGGCAATCCATTCGCAATTATATCAACGATATTGTTAAACGTAATCTCGATAATTACCTGCACATCAATTCCGAAACGGCTGAAGCTTTGCTACGTAAAATCCTGCAGTCGGAAAAGGAACGTAAGGAAATGGCTAACATTAAAAAATTAGCTAAGGACAGTGTTAAAAAAGTTTCGCTTCATAATAAAAAGCTCCGCGATTGTCGTGTTCATTATAACGATAATAACGAACATCGCCTCGATTCTACCCTGTTTATAACCGAAGGCGATTCGGCGAGCGGAAGCATCACCAAGTCGCGCGACGTAAATACTCAGGCGGTTTTCAGTCTGAGGGGCAAGCCTCTGAACTGTTTCGGACTGAGTAAAAAGGTAGTTTACGAAAACGAGGAATTCAATCTGTTGCAATCGGCGCTGAATATTGAAGACGATATGGAAAATCTTCGCTATAACAATATCGTGATTGCTACAGATGCCGATGTCGATGGCATGCATATTCGTCTTTTACTGCTGACTTTCTTTCTCCAATTTTTCCCCGATCTGGTGAAAAATGGTCATGTATATATTTTGCAAACTCCCTTGTTCAGGGTAAGAAATAAGAAAAAGACTAGCTATTGTTATTCCGAGGAGGAACGAAAAAATGCTATCACAGAATTGGGACCTGCACCGGAAATAACACGGTTTAAAGGTTTGGGCGAAATTTCACCCGAAGAGTTCAGGCATTTTATTGGTCAGTCCATGCGTCTCGATCCAGTCATCCTTAAACAGTCGTCGACTATTCCCGAACTTCTTTCGTATTATATGGGAAAGAACACTCCCGAACGCCAGAATTTCATTATTGATAATTTGCGGGTGGAGGCGGACATAGTAAAAGACCTGGAATAATTCCAGCGTAGCAGAGTTGTTTTTTTCCAGGCAAAAGCGAACTCACCCCCAAACTCCTTTCTTGAAAAAAGAGGGGAATGGCAGCGTATCGCCTGTGAAATGCAGCGTACCGCCCGTGAAATGTAGCGTATCACTCATGAAATGGAGAATATCACCCGTGAAATGAAGGGTTGTCACTCATGAAATGCAGCGTATCGCTCGTGAAATGTAGCGTATCGTCCGTGAAATGTAGCGTATCGTCCGTGAAATGTAGCGTATCACCCGTGAAATGCAGCGTATCATTCATGAAATGCAGCGTATCACTCGTGAAATGCAGCGTATCGCCCGTGAAATGCAGCGTATCACCCGTGAAATGGAACAGTTTACTCAAGAATAGGAGCAATGCATCGAAGAAATGGAATGAAGCATTGAAGAAATGGAGTGTTTCGCCTGGGTAATTAAAAAACCCACCCTAACATTGCGATATAGGGTGGGTTAACTTGGATAAGGTTGTAAAGAGGGCTATTCTTCTTCCCGCTTTACCATGAAAACCTTTTTGGCGCCGTAAGCGGCACCCAGGACTAATAAAATACTTAAGCCACCATCAATAGGCGCTCCACCGCCGCCAACCGGAGCATTTGTTTTACCACCAGTATTTGGTGCATTTCCACCGTTGGGGTGAGGGGGGGCTTGTGCTAATAGTAACAAAGGAGCTGTTGCCAAAAAGGCTGTTATGGTCAATATTCTGATTATTCTTTTCATATTCTTTTCTTTTTAATTGTTCAAATAAATCTAAATTATTGAATAAACACCTTTTTAACCAAAGTTGTTTTTGGTGCGATCACCTTAACAATGTAGTTACCCGTATTCGTAAGACGAATCATATTCATTCCCTGATTTGCCGAAGCCGATGTTACAAGCTGACCGGCCAGGTTATAAACGTAGATGTCGCCTTTGGTTAGGCTTTTCAGATCAACATACAGCGTATTTTGATTACTGTAAATTGAAGCCAAAGGATTTTCAACCTCATTGATTGAAAGAGGACTGAAATAGAGCGTGAAACGTTGCTCGTTTTCACCCGGAGTGAAACTGAATGAATAGGAATTAGCCAATAAATTGGTAGATATTCCCGTTTGGTTATCTTTCAGCGTAATGGCTTGGATATCGTTTACTTCAGTTGCTGCAATGGTATACGTACCGCTTGCTCCGGCATGAATTCCTACCGGAACGCTATTGGTTTCGGGCAGGGCATTAATGGCTAACGGAGAGCTTCCTAACGTATAGATTTGAGCGGCTTCGGCAACGTCGCCAAAGAGTTTATGTGCATCGTATTGTCCATCGAATTCGGCAGTAGCTTCAGGCACAAAATAAACCACAGCATCGTCGGTATAACCATTTCCCGAAACCTGTAATCTTACAAGATTGTTTACAGTGTTTTTAAAGAAAGATACTGGATTGTGAACACGCACTGCATCTGTCATAGCCAAAGTTCCTGCCCCCGTTGCTTCAACAAAGAATCCTTGTCCCGGAGCGATGTATTGTGAACCACCGTTAGTACCGGTAGATCCATTCCATGTTGCCCAAGTTGAAGAATTAACATGCAAATAAGTAGTGGCATTTACATTGGTTTTTGTCCAACCCGAGGCGGCATTCCAATCAATAGCCGAAGGATAGGGATTCCCTACTAAGTTCCAGCCTTCGCCATCTTTGGTAGTTGCAATGCTTTGGTTTCCTGTATTCAGTGTTCCAACGTAATTTGCTGTAAAACCTGATGCATTCCACACGGCAAAACCCTTCATTGGAGTGAGCGGTTCGGTTAATGATTCAATATCCGTATACTCATTCGTGCTTTCCGAATGAGTCTGTAAATATTTACCTACAAACATACCCGAAAGAGCGTCAGAAATAGGTGCGGAAATCAGATGCCATTCGTTGGCGGCAATATCCCGTTTAACAGTTGTAGTTCCGGTTACAGCCAAAGTACCATTCTGAATAAAGGAACCACCCGATGCAATTGTAAAATTACCATTATCGGTAAGGGTTTTTCCTGTATTGAGAGTGAGCTGTCCACCATTAGCAATGTTTAAATTGTTGCAAACAGCATCGGCTCCAATAGTTACGGTACCGCCAGCGGTAACATTAACATTGTGATAAGCATTTGGGACAACACCTAGTGACCAATTAGTAGAAGTTGCCCATGAACCTGTGCTAATGGAATTGGATACATAACCACCTAAAACACTACCGTTAGTAACATCTGTAATATAAATAGTAGCAGCTGGAGGTTTAAGTATACTACAACGATTTGTACCAGATGTACGGAAAATAAATGTTGAAGTTCCTCCATTAAATGTAAATAAAAGATCCAATAGCTTTCCATCAGGAATAGTTATCTGGTTGGGAAAACTTCCCGTAAGAAGCTTGAGTCTCGAAGAGGACTGGTTGGTAATTGTTGTATTGCCAATGGTTCCTGGTCCAACATAAGTTATTACAGTAGGATCGTAGTCAATGTAAATTGTCAGGGTATAAATAGTTCCAATGCTTGCCACATTAATCGGAAAATTAAATGTACTTCCAACAGTTGGCAAGTTCAAATTTGCATCAGAAAAAGTTGTTGTTGATAACGACTGAGCGTTAACCACCATACCTAACAATGAGAAAAAGGATAGAATTAAAAATATTCGTTTCATAATGTTAATATTTAATTATGGATGAGGATTAAAATCTGCATTTACATCTCCAGAGCAAATACCATAAAAATCTTGAACGACATTTGCATTCACTACAGATATTGCTGGTTGCTCAAAAATCCAGTCAGGAGCAACCCAATCAGTAACTTTAATGAAACCATTGTCAACGCTTAGATAAACCAAAAACGCATCAGTCATATCAACACCATCAACCTCATTAACATCTGCGGCGAGTGCTCTTAAACCTGTTAAATCACCACCAATCAAATATATTATAAAGGCATCTGTTAGATCGTAACTATATGTAGCATCAATTGTTGATGAGGCATCAAGTTTGTAATTACCAGCAATGACATTATTGAAACTAAAATTTCCATCAGTATCTGTTGTTGTTGTGCCATAAATTATGGTACCATCTGTAGATTTTAAATTAACCGTTGAATTAGGAATTGGAATTGAATTTCCTCCATCATCTTCGGCATATTTAAGCACACCACTTACGTTAAAAGTAATTGTTAACAAAGCTGGGTCAGAAGTTACATCTCCAGGTTGAACAACACATTTATACTGATAGTTATTCATTGTTCCGGTAACGGCTGAAATGGTAAGTGTATTCGTCGTAGCGCCGGAATAAATACCTCCATCAGTTATTGGAGTCCATGTTGAACCATTGTATTCCTGCCACTGAAAACCAGAGAACCCAGTAGCCGTAAGGTTGAAACTTGCACTTGCACCAAGATTAACAGTTTGGGGATCGGGTTGATCGGTAATCACAGCATCATTATAGGTTAACGTAGCCGCATCTGAAGTTATATCACACGGCTGAACGATACATTTGTACTGATAAGTATTCATATTTCCGGTTGCGGCTGAAATGGTAAGTGTATTCGTCGTAGCGCCGGAATAAATACCTCCATTGGTTATATCTGTCCATACTCCGGATACTAATTCCTGCCACTGGTAGTTGATCGCATTTGTAGCTGTAATACTAAAAGTTGCAGGGGCACCATAATTTACTGTTTGAGCATCTGGTTGATCAGTAATTTCAGGAGTAAGAGAAACATAACCATCATTAAGAATTAAAGGAATATAAGTGAATCCGGTATTAAGTAATGACGTACCGGCTTCAAATGCAATATCGGCTTTGCCCGAAGTGTAATTAAATTTTAATGTAACAAGGGAACCTGCATTGATGGTTTGCCCTGTAGCACTGGTATTGATAAACGTTAAGTGTCCTGCTGTATGAGATACCAGCCATCCGGTCAACTGGTTGGCAGTATATCCTGCATAAGTAAGCTTAGTTTTATCATAATTAAAATTGAGCGTAAGTGCACCAACATTTGCTATCGGATCACCAGCATAAGTTACCGGTATATTTGCCGTATTTTCTGTTGTACATGTTTTTGCGATGTTCAACGAACCGGTTCCTGGTGCTGCTGGGTGTAATTGGATATTTCCATTGATGAAATAAGTATTCTCAACAAAATAGCCGGATGTAACCATGCTACCCGGTTTGAATTCCAGCAAAGCAATTCCTCCTCCGTTGTAAGTAAAGTTTAAAAACATAAGAGGTGCGAATGTTCTGAAATCCCGAGGAGTAATACTTGACCATTGTAAATTTAATACTCCGTTATTTTCTGCTACAGAAAAACCATAGGTGTTATTGGTAACGCCATGATAGGTTAATTTTTGTTTATCAAAAGCAATTTTAAGAGTAATAGAATTAACGGCCGAATATGCTTCAGGGTTTAAATCGGTGTTACCTTGAATTAAGATTGGTAAGCTAATGGTTTCACCCACTTCAGCGGTTTGTGGCCAGGAGCCAACTGCACCGGTATAAGTGTTGATGTTAGGACTATTTGAGACACTACCATTTTCGTATGTGGCTGCAATAGGATTGAAGTTAAACTTGTTTATTTCGCATGCATCGGTGAAGACCATGTCAGTAGAAAAGCCTCCGGAGTATGTGAAATTAAGATCAAGTAATTTGCCGTTAATTGTTATACCGGCAGCAGAACCATACCATATAATTCTTAATTCATGGGTAGGTTGGGAATAGTTCACATTAATACCGCTGAATGCAGAATTGAGATTGCTGAAGCCCGTATAGGTAAGTAGGTCGCTATCGTATTGAATATATAATGAGATAGCACCCAAATCGCCATTGACTCCGGTAAAGTCATTCATGTTGAGTGGAACGGTAACAGTACCCGGCACGGCATTCGTTACATGCCCAAGCTGCACTGTCTGAGCCATTACACCCGACATCGCAAACAGCATTACTATGATTAATTGTAAAATTTTCTTGTTCATATAATGTGTCTTTATTATTAATAGGTTAAGTAATCCATATAAAATCATTTATTTACAGTTGTCGCAATATTTTAACCGAGTCTATAATCTTGTTATTATCTATTAATTGCAAAAGATAAGTGCCGGCAGCCAGTTTATCTAAATTCAGAGTTTGTGGTGTCTCGGATTTTATATTTGTAATTTTAGATTGCAAAACAATATTACCTTTGGTATCAATCAAATGAAGAGTAGCCTGTGAAACAGACACTCCTAAAAGATAAGTAATCCTGTCGCCAACCGGATTCGGAAAAACACTGATTAACGATTTTTTTTCAAGTCCATATTCGTCAATTCCAACTGCATTTACCACGAGTGTAGCTGCAAGAGTAGTCTCGCTACAAAGCTGTTTGGTTAACAGACATCTGTAGTTGTGATTATTGAGGGATATAGGAACCGAAATTAAACTCAATTCATTAGTGAGCGTTCCCTTATACGTGAGATTTTCAGCAAGGTTTGTCCAGATGTTACCGGAATTTTCCTGCCATTGGTAGGTAATACCGGAGAATAAAGGTAGTACGAATTTTGCTGTGCTATCTTTTATAACAGTGGATGTTAACGGTACCGGCGATAATGCGTTAAAGGCGGTAAGACTTCCATTGTTGTAAACAACATTTTGAACAACGGTATAGTCCGACAGCGCAATTTCACAGTTTTCAGTAAAACTGAAATCGGTAGCGCCTCCTTTGAGTAAAAGTCGTAAATCAAATAGTTTTCCGCTGCTGATAGTAACCGGTGACATTCCATACCAATTGACATTGATAGACGGAATACCATTACTATTAAAATTGCTAACAACATTGCCTTCCAAAAGTGCCGGATGAATATTTTCGACAGAAATGAGTGCAATGGCTGAAGTGTCTGCCTGAATGTAAAAAGTAAAGGCTGCTACATCTGCAAAGTTGTTTACTTCAACGGGAACAAGGATTTCACTATTAGCACAGCCTGCATGGTTGCTTATGCTCACAACAGGCTGACTTATCGCTTGTGGGAGCACAAGTAACCAAAATATTACCAGCCAGGTGGCGGTAAGTAGGTTTGCTTGTATGTGAATTCGTTGTAACATGTTAGTACTGCAAAAAAAACTGTTTTAAGATGATTTATGTATAAAAAAGTTGTTTCGGGTTTTTATCCCGAAACAACTTTTTCGGATTTATTCAACGACAATCATATTCTTTGTAACAGAGTAGTCGCTGCTTCCGCCGTGAAGCGTAATGCGATAATAATAAACACCCGACATCAGATCGGAACGATTTAAATCAATAGTTTGTAAACCTGCTTGCTGAATTTCATTAACTAAGGTTTTAACTATTTGTCCCATTTTGTTATAAATTACTATCTGAACATTGCCTGTTTCTGGCAGATTGTAACTGATCGTAGTTTTTTCGTTGAATGGGTTAGGATAGTTTTCAGCCCGAAGTTCTGTTGAATTTGCGTTCAAATTGGTTACAAGAGCAACAGTCTTAAGGTTATTACCTTCGATAACGGTAGCTGAGTTATCAGCTATTTCAGCATTCTGGAGTTCAAATAAAGGAGTGTTAGCATCGATATCAGCTAAAACACGAACTTTAAGGGTAGCAATAGCATCATTAGCATTGAAATGCTGGCCATCGGTGTTGAACCATGCAATTTGAACATTGCCTTTTTCAGCATCAATGCGAGCGAAATCTTCGTTATAATTAACGCCAACTACTTCAATTAAATCCTTGCGATAGTTAAGTCCAAGGGTAATTGCACCTAAATCGGCTCCGCTTTCTAAACGAACAGGAACGTCAACAATTTCGCCTTTGCTTACTTCTAATTGATTATCAGCGGTAAGTTCCATTGCTGGTTTGGCTTTGAAGCCACCATATTCAGGAACATAAGAAGCGTTGATATCGCCTACGGCACTGTAATAGATGTTTAGGAAGTTATTGCCAGCTTCAAAATTATCTGGTGCAGTAACGTAAACATGTTCTAAAGCAAAAGTGCTCCATTTATAATCATAATAAGCATTGTAGAATTTAATATCGGGTCTGGTATCTGGATCATCAGATAATGAATTTGTGAATGTGTTATTGGTGTTGAAATCATTAAAAGATACTAATTTACCAGCAACTTCAAAATTAGGCTTATCATTAGTAAACGTTGGAATGTAACCTACAGCACGGCGACTTGTAATTAATGCGTCAAGAGCTGTGATAGGATTACTAATTTTTGCTATACCACTGTTATTCACATCAGCCAGTTCTTCAGCAAAAAATCCGTATGGATAAGGTGTTGCAGAAGGAAGTCCTACCCAATGGAATGGGAGTGTATTACCAGCAGCCATGTGTTGAATAGCTAAAGCATCGGTAGCATTTACTCCACCCCAGTTATTCCATGTCCATGTTTGACCAAGGTAACCATCGCCAAGGTTTTCTTCAAGGTAGCCACCATCCCATACAATAATACTATAGGGTGCATCTGGATCTAAGTTGTAATCAAACATAAAGGATGACAAATATTCGGTTATTGTTGAACCATCTTCAATCCAGTTAGGTTGAACAGTTTGTATTTCAAGTGCATCAGCAGGATCAAAATCATAGCTGCCATCTTTTTTATCAAAGTTATCAAATAATGCTACATAGAAGTAGTCAGGAACGGTCATACCATTATAATTGGTATTAAATGGAGAAGGCATGGGGCTTTCCTGTGCATTCCAGTATTTAACCTGTCCGTAAAGAATATTTGGTTTTACGGTGATTAATATAGATGATGTATCGGAACAAGTTCCGTTGCTAACCCCAACAAATAATCTGAAAGTGCCGGTAAAGGGCCAGTTAGCTTTAACATTTACCGTGGATGCTGAAGATGAACCATCTATAACGACATCAATAGAAGAACCGGTTAATGGATTAATATTGGTAACACTCCAACTATAAGATGCTGTAGTGGCCACACTATATGTTTTAGTTTGTCCACTGTACATCGTAAGATCTCCTGTAATAGTCGGATCAGGTAATGCTAATACCGTTAGTGTTTGAGTGATAGAAGCCGGATCGGTTGTCAAAACTTCTTCAAGTGCAGGAGAAGCCATGGAAGCAATAGGTACTACTGTCAGGTTATAAACACCAACCGGTACATTATCAAAAGTAAAATCCCATATTGTGGAAAGTCCACTATGTCCTTCTAATGGGGTAGGCGCTGGGGAACCAACAATGGTAGATAAATATAATGGGGTTCCTGCTGTAATAGCATCGGGTACGATATAACTACCGGAAGCTGCTCCACTGTTATATGACCATCCTATAGTAACACCTGCTGGTATATCAACATCACATGTGATTTTTGAATCGGTAGTGATAGTTGTAGGATTGCCCGTTATAGGAGGAAAATTGAATTCAAATTGTGAACCTATAATTTCAGAACCATCGCAAACAGGATCAACAGTGCTTGCTTGTGCAAGAAGGCAATTGGTTCCGTAATTCAGAGTGTCAGCGTCAAGGACAACCGGACATGGAGTTTCCCAAGGATCAGCTACAAAAGCAACAGATTGCATAATCATTTTAATGCCTGTAGGATATTTCGTTGCGCAACCACCGGCAATTACATCTGTTAAGGTAATAGTCCAAACGTCAGTTAAATTGCTGTGTCCAAGTAATGCTGTAGGAGCGGTACCAAGAATTTCGGATAACCGGATACTGCTTTTTCCACCTAAAGCTGTAACACCAGCCAATGGAACAACAACATCATTATATTTAATTTCGGCAACGGTAGCACCAGGATTTAAGGAAACATTGCTGGTGATTAAAGCGTCAACCAAAATACTTGGGTCAATGTTTTGTGCAACGAGATCCGGGTAAGCTACGGTTACTTCAAACTGAAGAGGTGCGCCTGCTACAGTTGAAATAGTGCCCATCGGTTCATTAACGGTAACGCCGGTTGCACCTACTTTAATGACTTTGAAATCCTGAGTAGCGTATACATAATCAATGCTGTTAAGAACAGCCATGTTTTCAATTTTTACAAAGTAAGTCGAAGGAGTAACTCCGGAAATACTGAATTCCCATAAATCGGAACCTGAATGGCCCTGGAGAGGATAAGGAGCTCCACCGCCAACTAAAGTTGATAATAAGAATTCATCATTGGCTGATGGAACTGTATAAGGTGTTAAAGGAGTTCCGTCGTAGCTGATCGAGATTACAGCGCCTGCATTGATATTCCAGGGAATTGATAATGCAGCATCTTGGTAAACAGAAATTTTTGCATCGTTTTTAACGCGTGTATCTACATTCAGAATAGCTGGATAGTCGATCGTGAAATCGAAATTAACGCTTCCACAATCGGCAACATCCGGAATAGTTGATGTAGTTTCCTGTGCATACGTAAGTGTGAAGCCTTCGGCATCAAGAACAAATGGTCCGCCAAGAGGATAATTTACTATACTTTCAACCAGCACGTCAGTTGAAATTGGATTCGTTTGATCTAAACTTACAACTGTAATTTCCCAATCATAAGCCCTGCCGTTTTCAAGTGTAAACTGTACAGGAGAGATACCAAGTACATCACTAAGAAGGATTGGGCTGCTTGTTACTGTATAAGGAGTACCAGCAATTAAATTGGTTGTACCTCCGTCGGTGCTAACACCTATAATTTGTGTATTAGCTGGGAATGTACCTGAAATTCTTGCATCTACTGTTATTGTATTGTCATAGTTTGAAATAGCCGGATACTGAACATGTATCGGGATAATAACCGGTGTTCCATTAATGGTGGAAATATTGTTAATATCACTAATGTCCAGGTTGGCTGTGGTAACAGAAAATTCCTGGGTTGCCATTACTGTATGGCAAACAGTATAATCTACAAATGCAATAGATTGAATGGTGACATTGTAAGTGTTTGCAACGTTAAGGTTTTCAACACTAATCTTCCATGTATCAGTAGGTATTGCACTGTGTCCTAATAATGCTGTAGGAGCTGAACCAAGTATTGTTGAAAGTCTGATTTCTGTCAGTCCACCAATATTTGTAGTACCAGTGAGTGGAACAGCTACTCCGTTATATTGAATTTCTGCAATTTCAGTCCCTGCTGGAGGAGCCGGGGTAAAGGTGATTAAAGCATCAGCCATTACAGAAGGATCAATATTCTGGTCGGCAAGGGTTAAACCTGTACCTTGAGGATAATTTACTTTGGCTTCAAAAATAACCGGAGCATTGCTTGCGGTTTGAATGCTGGAGATAGGATCAATGGTAATACCGGCAGCGCCAACGTGGATTAGTTTGAAATCCTGGGAAGCATATGTATATTCATCGCCATAAAGAATAGCCATATTTTGGACTCCAACATAATAGGTGGAAGCATCGAGATTGGTAATACTAAATGACCATACATTGGTACCAGACTGTCCCTGTAATGGAAGTGGGGAGATACCTAACAAGTTGATAAGTAGAATACGTTTGCATCAGAAGGAACCGTGTAAGTATTTACCAGTGTTCCATCAAACTTACTGCAATCTGAGCGCCTGCATTGATATCCCAAGGTGTTGTTAAACCAGCATCTTTATAAACACTGATTTTTGCATCAGTTTTAACATCTTCATTTACATTTAATATTTCAGGATACGTAATTGTGAAATCGAATACAACGGGTTCATCGCATGCTGTAACATCAGGAATAGTTGATGTAGTTTCCTGTGCATAGGTTAGCGTGAATTCTTTGGTATCCAATACACCAGTGCAAAAAGTATTAGTTACCGTTCCGCGATAGGTGATCGTTTCGATTTTTACAGGAACAGTTGCATCAGTTTCACTTTTCAGGGTGATTACCCAATTAATGTTCTGTCCAGATTGATCAATCAAACGACCAGGGGTTGCAAGTCCAAGAATATCACTTAACAATACATCATTTTTACCACTCATATCATAAGTCCCTGAGAGTACGTCGGTACCATTATAAGTGATATTTAGAATAGTTGTATTGGCAGGAAATCCACCAGCTAAGGTTGTAGAAATTCTTGAATCTATGTTTACACTGGGGTCTGCCTGTTCGGGAAGCCAATGGTAGGATATACAATATGTATCGGAAGAATTACCGGAGTACCGGTAATTGAAGAAATATTGCTGATAGGATCAACTGTAACCGGAATACTGGTAGCATCAGGTATAACAATCATCGATTTACCAGGAGTTGGGAATGTTATTGCAGCGCAAGGAGTTCTCTCGGCTTTTACAGTATATGTTCCACTGGGAAGGCTATCCCAAACAATGGTGCTAGTACTAGGATTACTACAGGATTATTGTAGTAAGGATCACCATGTATATCCGTAGTAAGAGGATTACCATTGAGTAATAAAGTATAGGTAACATTCCATTGGCTGCCGTAAGCAGCAGGGGAATATTCAGGATTGGTTAACGTAAGGCTACCATTATTACAATAAATGGCTTTTGTGCCTTCAATCTGATAGTCAGTACCTTCAGTGCCTGTAAAACTCAAATCTCTCTCGGCAGGAGTTCCGATAATCCAGAATTCACCACTCTGTAAAGTACCGCTTCCGTATGAAGCAAGATCGTTTGCACCTACTAATTCATGATATGCACCAGGAAGATATCTGTATGCAACATATTTACCCGGTTCATTGTATTGTCCAAATTGAATTAGACCACCGAAGTTGTTCATAACCAACCCAACCTGAGTATACTTAGGCGTATAGGTTGCATCAAGAGTAACTTTAAATAATACGTGAGTATTATTTAAAGTTGAGTTATCCAAACCGATGATAACCGATGGATCAATTGGACCGCATTGACCTGACGTTTTGTTATAGGTCAGATTGTACTGCGCTTGCGCATTTATGGACATCGCCATAAATACCAGACAGAACAGAGCAGAGGTGCCAAATTTCAATAGGCGGTCCCACCATGTTGTCTGGATTTCTTTGAAGTAACTTTTTTTCATAAGAAATAAAATTAGGTTAATAAATAAAAGTGTTTGATTTTTTAGATTAAATTTTAATAAAAAATAGTTGTTTACTTAATGTTAAGGATTTATAATTACTGTTAAATCACCTGGATCCCCCATGCAGCCACCGCTTGATGAAGGTGCAATAGGTGTAATGGAAAAAATAACTTTAGCAGGCTTCCCATCGGTTAGGACGAAAGTCAGGTCAATCAATTCTTTTCCAGTTTTAGCGAACTTTTCCAGTTTGCCTTCAACTACCTTTGCCGTCCAGGTGAACTCGCTTTCCTTTATACTTGAAACAGGTTGATAAAGAAAACGTTCACCCGATTTAGCAACCAATGATTTATTGGTGATATAAATCAGGGGAATCCTGTTTATCCGCACCTGTCCTGCAATGGCTTTTCCATCGGATGGTGTAACATCCGACTTGAAACTGTTGAACTCGGCGGCAGTATAAACACCCGGTTCTGAAAAATTACCAAATAAAATTTGATTGGGACTTGTGCCTGAGGCACATTGCTGAATAGCGAGTAGTTGGTTGTCGCGAAACAAAGCATAATACTTTGCTGGATCTGAATTGGATAGGCTGATTGTGGTTGATTGGGAACCATCACTACACAAATCGGCGCCTGTTAACTGATAACTTTGTCCGTATGCTGAACTAAACCATAAGGCTGAGAACAAGCATAAAGCAAAAACATAATAGATTTTTTTCATAGTACTTTTATAAGGTACAAAAATAAGAAAATATGTGATTAAAAAATTTATTCTTAAAGAAAGTTGTAACTTTTATTTTAGAAAATCCGTTAAAATTTAAAAACAACTTTATAAGTATAAATTACATATAATCAACATATTAACATTAATTATGAAAAATGCAATATTCAGGCACGAATATATGACATTTTATGCTAAATACAAATTATTTTTTAAAAAATGTTTCTATTTTTTTATTATTTTATAAAAACTTGAAATAAAAGCAAATTTATTACTTTGTAAAATATTGAATTTTAATAAAATATAATTATAAAACAATTTAAAACATTGTATAGTAGTTAAATAAAACTAATTATTTGATAAAGAATAAATTATGATGATAAAATATGATTAGTCCAAATCCGCCATTAGGAATTAAGAAGGGGGAAAGAAAGGCGAATTCATAAGTTTAGATGAATTCCATAATCCTTTAAACCCTTCTCGTCTTTTCATAGCCAAGGATAGCTTTAAGATTCAAGACCGTTGCAAAATGCCACAGGAGGTGAATTTTTTAATTTTGGGTTGATGATTTTTTGTTTGTTGTGATAAAAAGCCTTTTTTACTATTTTTGTCTTATTATATCTCAATAATATTGCTGCAAAAGAGGGATTTTCCCCTCATTTTTAGCATTGGAACATAATAATCCCAGGTGAACGATATAAATTGTATGCAATAGCCTTCCATCAGATGTTGAGTGTGCATTTTTGACAACCCCTATACGGTTCTCATTTTTTATGCTGCATAATATAACAAATTTATTGCTGTAAACGACACTAATATAATATTTTATATCCCTTTTGCCTTGCAATGGTCTTATACTGTGTCAAAATGGTTAAATCGAAATCAAGTGTATAGTTGTCAAATTGCAGATTATGGAAAAATCATGGATGTAAATAATTGAAAACTTCTTGGTTCGTAGCTTGGTTCAACTTCTTGAAATATTTTACAAATAACTGATTTCCTGGCATAATACTCCACTCAAAGATGTTTCTGATTACTTCATCCTGCCGGGTTACTTCCAGGTGTTCAAAACATTTAGCTTTACACTTGACTATTGATTTTTATTTTAGTTTTTCTATAGGCTTATCACTTGAGTTCTGTTAATTTGCTGCCATTTATGCTCATTTATTTTTTTCTTTTGATCCGTATTATTTACGAATACTCGTAAAACCCCTACGAATACTCGTAAAACCCCTACGTTTAATAAATCTTCTCTATTTTAAAAAAATATATTATTATTATTGTGCGCGATTTAATAATGCAAATCAAGGATTGGCAAGCGGGGGATAGTATAATTATTAATGGCTGGATTGTTAGTTTGTAAGTTATTGATCTATGTATTCGGTAAAATTGTTGTTGTTTAGATTTTACTTATTTCTTAACTTTTGATTCGCATTGATGGTGCATTTGTAACTTGTTTAAATAATATAAAATCTTAATTAAAATTAATTTATTCACTAAAATCAAACACTTATGAAAAAGTATTTTACTTTCTTAACATTTATTATTGCTATACAATTTGCAACGCGACTGTCAGCACAGAATCTTAGCGACAGTTTATTGTTTCATTATCCATTAGATGGCAATGCCATTGATGTCAGCGGAAATGGATTCAATGGAAATACATGGTATGGAACTTATACCAATGACAGATTTGGAAATCCAACTGGTGCATTATCTTTTAATGGATATTCAACCTGCGTTGATCTACCCTATTCCCAAAGATTAAAGCCACAGTTTCCATTTTCTGTTTCTTTATGGGTTTATTTATATGATAGTTTATCTGCTCTTCAAATTTTTACTAACGATTTGTACGATGACACATATACCGGTTGTTTTATTAGTACCTCTCTGGATAATAGAATAATGATTAGTTATGGAGATGGTGGAGACCTTGGCCCTTGTTGCAGAAGAACAAAAACGGGGACAACCATGCTTTCGTATATACAAAAATGGTATCACATCGTAGGTGTATTTAGAGGTCCTGAGGATATGGATATATATGTTAATGGGATTAATGATGGAGGAACTTATGAGGGAGATGGAGGTTCAATTGCTTATTCTTCAAATCCGGGAAGTATTGGAAGAAAAGATTGTTCTGTCCATTATCCTGAATCTTATTTTTATGGAGCAATGGATGATATAGCATTTTGGAACCGGGCACTTACACAAACAGATGTTGATAATTTATACAACTATTCATCCGAATTGCCCGGAGCAGCCGGAAACATTACTGGTCCGTCCACTTTCTGTCACGGACAGACTGGAGTTGAATATTCTGTAGAACCTATACCCTATGCAACTGGTTATGTTTGGACTACACCTTCTGGTATTACTATTGTTTCGGGAGTCAATACTCATACTATTACCGTTGATTTCTCAAATACTGCTGTCCCGGGAAGTTTTACCGTTTATGGAACCAATAGCTTGGGAAATGGTACGGTATCCTCACCTTATGATGTTACTATTGATTCATGCGTAATGGTAAGCGGAATAGCTTCTTATCCTAATATAAATAATACACCTTTAGATGGTCTCACCATTAAGCTGAAAAACACAAATGAAAATGTTGTTGGTGCCGCCACTACCAATACCGACGGATTTTATTTATTTCCTAAAGTACCATCAGGTAATTACTCATTGAACATTTCTACCACTAAAACTTGGGATGGTGTAACGGCTTCGGATATTTTGTTATTTCGCAGGTATATTGTGAACACATATAACCTTTCAGGTATATTTCTTGCTTCTGGCGATGTAGACCTTTCTAACGATTTAACAGCTTCAGATATTTTATTGATAAAAAAACGTATAGTTCATGTCAGTAATTCCTTTCCTTCAGGCGATTGGTTGTTCAATAATCAGTTATTAACTGTAGATAGCAGCAATGTTACCCAGAATTTCAATGGAATTGTTTATGGTGATGCTAATGGCTCCTACATTCCTACAGAAACAGACTTTGACGTCCATTATCAGGGAAACATCAGCATAGGCTCGGCCAACGAATCAATTGGTGAGCTAACCCTTCCGGTAATTATCAGCAATATGCCTAATTTAGGCTCTTTCCAGTTTACTATTCAATACGACGCATCTAAATTACAATGGTTGGGAGTAACAGATTGGTATCCTGGCATTGATATGGCCATGGTGGCAAATCCTGCTCCCGGGCTGCTTACTTTTGTCTGGGCTGCCGATGCCAATGGCATAAACATCAGCCAGGGGACTTTGTGTAATCTTCGGTTTAATGCTAAATTAGCGGGTTCATCTGCCGTATCATTTGAAAACAATCCTACAAAAAAGGAATTCAGCGATTATGAAGGGAATCTTTTTGCTCCTCAATATACAGATGGAAACATTGGCTCGGCAACCAACATTCCCGATCCTGCTTCTTCGGAAGTTGCCGTTTATCCTAATCCAAGTAATGGGCAGTTTACCCTTGATTTAATGGTAACCCAACCTGGAACGTTTGATATTTCACTTTATAATTCATTGGGCGTAATGGCTTATCAAAAATCGGTTGCAGAATTGAATGGGAAAACGAAACTAAACCTAAATATAACCACTTTGCCCGATGGTGTTTACTCGCTGAGGGTACAGGGCAAGAACTTAAATTATATTAGTAAAATTGTAATAAACAAGTAAAAGACAAAACTAACCTTGTCGAAATTTCAATTTTTTGACAAGGTTAGTTTGGTTGCAAGGGCTATAGATATAATAATCAACCTTGCTAAGCAGAATTACAAATTTCATTCAACAGCGGATTTGGTTTGCTTATATCGTATAACCCGAACTCAGGTTATTCGGGTACGCTAAAATGATAAGCGTCCTAATAGATGTAAAAATTATCTGAACTTATTCCTACGTCAAACCTGCCATCAGAAACGGTTACGGTTTTTTCATTAAAGATAGCTTTAAATTCAAAATATCCTGAAAGAATAACTTCAACTTGTTTTTTATCAACCAGCAAGTTTTGGGCTCTTTTGAAGGTGAGCTTTCCGCTGAGAATGTTGGCTGTATACGTAGTGTCGTCCATAGATATCAATACCTGATATGCTGGATTGGTTAAGTCCAATATGGTGTCGTTTAATGTTGTTAAATTTGCATATTCTTCGGGTAAAAAATCTGATATTTTAAATGTCATAACCATTTTTTTTGTGGCTATCGTAGTTCTGATGTTCTTTTTGTCCGTCTAAAATAAATGACATTTCGTTGTTTGATACACTGACTTTTGCAGGTACTGAAATATCATTAGATACAAAAATTTCTCTGTCGTAATAAGCTCCAAAAGTATTGTAACCCCATTCCGAATAAATCGGCAAACCGGGGAAAATCTTTATCGTTTATAAAACCGATTTTTTAAGTTCATAATCTTTTGAACATCCTGTAAAAAACAATACTACAATAGCAAAAATAAAAAGCTGTTTTTTCATCTGTAAATAATTTTTAGGTTGGGTAGAATTCGTTTCGAAATTCAAGAATTGTTTTAATGCACTTTTGTGTTAAGAGGTATTTGAACATTTAATTGAAACCCGGCGCCCCATAATGGATTTACCAAACCGGATGATTTGGAAGTCAAAAATATTGAAGGTAAACATACTTCAAAACTAACTGAAGGTTTTGATTCTTTGCCAAGCCTGAAACCGGCAGATCCATATATTGATGAACTAAAGGACTTAGGGTCTCCCATTAGTTCTTTCACATCTTTTTGAAAGGGATTCATCGCATCATCATAAAACGTTACATCCGTTTGCGATTGTAAAAGATAATTTATTTCTGCCCCTAATTTAAAATATAAACGAAACAAACGTGGCCTAAATGGGAAATATCGGACTTCTATTGGGATTCCAATGTAATCGGACATTTGCTTGATTTTTTTTACTCTTAAATATTCAGTGTTAATACCATCCTGACGTATACGCAAATAAAAATAATCAACATTATCCGACCAGTAATCATTCTTTCCAACCGAACTATTAACACGTGAATAATGTATTCCAGCCAGCAAACCAACCTTTTTATTTAATGTGAATATTTCGGGTTTTATTCCAATAAAACTCTTGTACATTGAACTGGTAATGTTGCTCGATGAATAATCGGTAGAATAAGTAGACATGTCTTTTCTTATATAATCCGTATTTGACAAATCACTTTCGAAAAATGTTATTCCTGTTTCGAGGCCTAAATATGTTTGTCTTATTTCCTGAGCCGAAGAAGTTACCGCACAAAGGAAAAGAAAAATGAAAGGAAGAGTTAATTTAATTTTCATGTGTATATAATTTGTTTTTAATGTCGATGGATGCTCGCATGTTACTTTCTTATCCGTATTTTTTTTATTTAACGAATGTACCTGCTAATTATTATTTCACCTGAAGTATAATTGTTGCCTTAACTATGTTTATTTATATTTTTCGTCTTTTGCCCCCAACCTTAAAAATCCTACGGGCATGGGCGATTCTATGGTTACAGGCAATGCGGTATATGGATTAACAAACGACAGGGAAAAGGCATGGAGGCGAATCTGCCGGAGTATTTCTTTGCTTGCTCCGTATTTATAATCGCCGATGATGGGACAACCGATATCGGAAAGATGGACGCGTATCTGGTTTTTACGGCCTGTTTCCAGTTTTACTTCAAGCAGGGTGTATCGGGTAAATGTTTTAAGGGTGCTGTAATGCGTGATGGCTAATTTTGCTTCCGGGCTTTCGCGAACGGAAAATATCTTCTCTTTGTATTCTTTAAGCCAGCTTTGGATGGTCCCTTCTTTTTCCTTAGGCGCACCTTCCACAAAGGCATAATACTTTTTCTCCACATCCGGCCAGATGGCTTTTATTCTCTCGACAGCTTCCTCGCTTTTAGCAAATAGTACAATTCCTGAGACTTCTTTATCGAGGCGATGAACCACATAAGCATGATTTTTTCCCTTGGTGTTTTCTTTGATATAATGATTGACGGCCTTGAAAGCAGTATCTGTCCTTTCGCTGGTGCCGCCAGAAGTGAGCAAACCTGCCGGTTTATCTACGGCTATATAATTCTCATCCTCAAATAGAACAGGAAAGGGAGCTTTATAGCGACGAAAGGTCTCATTTTTCTTTTGCTTAATAATTTCGACTTTATCATCTGGCTTCACTTCCTGATCGGGACGTTTGCTTCGAACACTATTGATCATTACTTCTTCGTAACGGATAATTTTTCGTATGTGCGATTTGGAATCCGTATCCAGCGCTTTCATCAAAAATGAAAGTAAATCACTTGTTTCTTTTACAGTAAATTTCATCTCTTTATTTTTTGGGGCTGTTAGCTAATGGCCATTTTTATATTCTTGCTCCGTCGTCAAACATTCTTTGTTTGACAATTTACATTCTTGCTGTGTCAACTTATCTTCCTTCTCAGACAACAAACATTCTTTCTTTGCCTACTGCTTATTTCATTTTGTGGCATTTTTTTGTAAAGATAAAAAAAATGGCAGTAAACAGTAAACAGAAATATAGAATCTGCTTACTGTCCTGCTGCCAATGATCAGTATTGGATTATTATTGCATATTTTCGCTTAAGGGTAAGCCGTATTCTTCCACCATTTTGATGTTAAGATGTTCCAGATTGTCCAGAACCGGATTATAGATTGCTGGTATGGTAGGACGATAAACGCCGGTAAGATTGATCTTGCCTTCGAGTATCATTTCCACGCCAATGGCAGCCGGAAGGGCAACGGTACGGGCAATGGATGTATCGGTAGCCAGCGTGCCAAAATCGAGCATGCGTGAACGTATTACTTCTTTCTTACCATCGGGATAGGAAGCAAGGAAGGTATGTTGCATCACCACCATGTCGCGTTCATGGAGTCCGAGTTGCATTTTTTCTATCATCATGTCGCTGGTAACTTCAAAAGGAGAATCTATCTTGCGATTCATGGGTTTATTGTCGAAATAACCGAGCCATTCAAGAGAATTTACCGAATAAGCATTTACATCAAGGTGAAGATAATCTGCCACTTTTTGTTTGATGTTGGTAGCATCTTTTGCGCCTATTTTTTTGGCAACAAATTCAGCATAGGTTAGTCCTTCGAGATTTGTTTTGTCGTAGGAAATAAGTTTCATGACTTTTAACGCATCAATGATCTCGCACCAGCCCTGAAAACGCATCGTGCCGCGGAAAATAGTAGTAGCTTCAGGAATACCGTAAATTTCCTTATACATAATGGAATCGCGGTTAGGATAGACTTCCAGTTTTCCTACCTCAGGAAAATCAATAATGGCAGGATTACGGAAAAGATTTTCGGTGGGAACTTCTACCACTTTTCCATGTTTCAGGTAAATGGCATCGTTGTTGCCTGCCATCACTACGCCTTTTGGACTCCACGAAAATTTATATTTAAAAGGATTGGTTGCAGCTTCGGGGGCAGGTAAGGCTCCGCAAAGTGAATAAAACTCTTCCACTTTTCCGCCTTTTGCATGAATGTTGTCAATAATGCGCATAGCCGACATGTGATCAATGCCCGGATCAACACCCATTTCGTTTAGTAGTATAACTCCGGCAGCTTTTGCTTCGGCATCTAAAGACTGCATTTCGGCTTTTACATAAGAGCAGGTAACCAGATGTTTTTTATGCTTGATGCAATATTTGGCTACCATAGGATGATGGGCATAAGGCAAAAGGCTTACGGAAACATCATGCTCGGCAACCATTTTGTCTAATTCGTCGAGTTTGTCTACCGTCCATGCTACGGATTTTCCCAGCGGATTACCAGCTATCATTTCGTCGGCTTTCGATTTTGTACGTGTGGCAACAGTAATCTGTATGCCTTTGCTTAATAAGTGAGTTACGATTGGCTTCACCACCAATCCTGCTCCGAGTATTAATACTTTCTTCATTTTTTTATAGATTTTTAAAATGTTATTTTTGAATAAAGCTAATTAAAGTCTTATAAATATTGCTCGAGGTATTTAAATTCGGGAGTCAATTCGCCTTTATGAAGGATGAGCCCTTTTTTGAGTGCACGCGGCAGGTTTAAATCTTCGAAAGGTACATCAAATTCGGTATCGGCTATAGGTTTAACAAAATTTACGAGCACATCGCCAAAGCCGGAGGAAGAATCGCGGGGCAGTTCACTTGGCAGAATATCCACAGCCATCACCTGTATTCCCTCGCCTTCGTACCCCATCGTTATTTCATGACTAAAAGGATTATACACGTAAATAGGATCTTCAATGAGAGTGCTTTTTACTGTACTTTCTATCGAACCATCCACATCGCAACTGATATCGCCAATAGCAAGCAGCTTGGGCCGGCTGGCAGCAAACGCCCGTTTAAGATAATCGCGGGTAATAATGCGGGGATAATGCTCGTCCCAGTACATGCAATTCATCAGTACCGAAAGATGTGGAATATATTGAGTAAACCTACTCTGATAATCCTGGGGATTGTTGTAATAATGATGAAGATCGAATTCTTTGGTTTTATCTTTATTTTCCGATAGATGTTCTTCTTTAAAAATCACCTTATAAATGATATTGTTCGGCAGTTTATTCCGGTATTTTAATTTAAGAAGTTTTTCGGGCGAAATATCTTTTATAGGAAGCAGTCCCAGGATTTCCTGAGCGCCTTGGGATACGTTGCCATATCCGGTAAATCCGACCACAAAGGGGCGTAATGCCTGGTGCATGCCTTCTTCGGCAATTTCCTGCCCCACGTTTGAAATATCCTGTTTGGCTTCTTCCAGCGAGTGATAGGTATGTGCCTGCCTTATTTTCAGAAATGGAGTTTCCACCCCGAATGATTTTAAACGTAAGCCTAAAGCCCATAATGTATTTATCATTCCGGCCAAACCGGCATATTTCCCAAAGAAAATCAATCGTTTTCCTTGTTCATCAACAATTTTTTCGTAATCAATGAGATTGCATTTTAGTTCCATCATACGTTTCAATATGGGCATATTGTGTTTCTGCCCTTTGATGGTGTGTGAAAAAAAGACATACGTCTTATCCTCTTCAAAAAAAGATTCAGGAATTTCCTTAACGCCAAAAATAACGGAACATTTTTTTAAATCATTTTCGATTAATGCACCAGCTTTTTTATATTCTTCATCCTTAAAAACCCTTTTTTCAGAATTTTGTACAATGATGTCTAATTTTTTTTCTTTGACCAATCGCTCTACGTGTTTTGGTGTAAGCGGGGCGCGCAGTTCTTTTTCATACCTGTCTTCGTGGCGTATTCCTATGAAATTACTCATTTTTTTTAAAATTGTTGCTGATGATTTATTTTTTTATATAGGGTGGCAAACTTACATCAAAAAAATGATAATAAAACTATGGAGCAAACTAAATTTTTTATCCATTTCATTATTTCCGGGGAATAGTTAATTTTGCAAACCTAAAATAGATTATCATCAAACTCCAGTGTATAATAGTTTAACTCCTGAGCGTTTTGAAAAAAAGTAATTTCAAGAAAAAGATATTTCGTTTTGTCAAACGACTTCTGATTTTCTTTTTTGTTTCCACCATCCTTGTCGCATTAATTTATCGTTTTGTGCCTCCACCAATAACTCCCTTGATGATCATCAGGGTAGGAGAACAAATTGCTGATGGGAAAAAGGTAAGTTTGCAGAAAGATTGGGTTTCGTACGATAACTTGTCCAACAATCTGGTAAGAGCTGCTGTCGCTTCGGAAGATAATAATTTTGTTGATCATTATGGCTTTGATTTTGAAGCTATCCGTAAGGCTCAGCGACTTAATGAGCATAGCAAAAAACTTAGAGGTGCAAGCACTATTTCGCAACAGACAGCCAAGAATGTTTTTCTTTGGCCCGACCGTACCTGGTTCCGCAAGGGATTGGAAGTATATTTTACCACTTTGATAGAGGTTTGTTGGGGTAAAAAAAGAATAATGGAAGTTTATCTTAATGTGATAGAAATGGGCGATGGCATCTATGGGGCCGAAAAGGCTTCGCAGATTTATTTCCACAAATCGGCTAAAAATTTAACACGTTCGGAAGCAGCAATGCTGGCAGCCATCCTGCCCAGTCCTTTACGATGGAGCCCGATAAATCCGCCAGCTTTTCTTGTTCATAAGCAACGGGATATTATTTGGACAATGCAACGGATGGGACCGGTAAACATAGAATAAATCATTTATCTCTGTTTCATTAAAAATTTTACCTTTGCAAAAACATTAACCGATAATTTTTATTTATGAAGAAATTAGCCGTTGTAGCTTTTGGAGGTAACGCTCTTTTACGTGGCGATCAGCAAGGCACCATTGACGAACAGGAAGCCAATGCTTTGATGACCAGTGAACGTCTCCTGACCCTGATAAAACGCGATTATGATTTGGTAATAACCCACGGCAATGGTCCGCAAGTAGGCAATATAATTCTTGCCAATTCGGCCGGAGCCAAATTGCATGGTTTGCCCGATATGCCTATGGATGTAAGCGTAGCCTATTCCCAGGGATTTATCGGATACATTATCGAACAACAGTTGCGTAATGTGCTCAGGGCACACGATCTGGAACGCGACATCATCACCATCATCACTCAGGTTCTGGTGGATAAGGATGATCCTGCGTTCAGCAATCCTACCAAACCGGTGGGACCGTTTTATACCAAAGAAGACGCCGACAAAATTGCTGCCGAAACCGGTGCCATTTTTAAAGAAGATGCCCGTCAGCGCGGATGGCGAAAAGTCGTTGCTTCACCTCAGCCTTTAGGTGTGTTGAATATTGCGTTCGGTTCAGAAACTGGCCCGCGATCATCAGATTGTTATTGCTGTTGGTGGCGGCGGTATCCCCGTGTATTATGTAGCCGAAAACAAACTCCAGGGTATAGATGCCGTTATTGATAAAGACCTTGCTTCGGCTTTGCTTGCTGTGAATATCAATGCCGATAAGCTTATCATACTTACTGATGTCCCAAAAGTTTGTATCAATTACAATAAACCTGAACAGAAACAAATAGACAAAATGTCGGTTCGCGAAGCTCGTCAATATCTTAAAGATGGTCAGTTTGGCGAAGGAAGTATGGCTCCAAAAGTGAGAGCAGCTATCCATTTTGTAACTCATACCGGTAAAGATGCCATCATCACCAGTGCCAATGTTTTGGGGGTTGATAATGGAGGAACAAGAATTTCAATTGTTTAAAAAAACGAAGGAATAGAAAATAGTGAAAAAGCTAATGGCTAAAAGTTAATGGCCAAAAGTTTAACTAATAAAAAATTAAAATTTGCAATCTAAAATCTAAAACAAAAAGAATATGGGCTATAATTTAAGAAACCGTAATTTCCTGAAACTTCTGGATTTTACACCTGAAGAAATAAAATATTTGCTTGATCTGGCCGCCGAGTTGAAACGTGCCAAACGTGTTGGTACCGAACAAACCCCGATTAAAAGGCAAAAACATTGTTCTGCTTTTGAAAAAGACTCAACCCGTACGCGTTGTGCTTTTGAAACTGCAGCACTCGATCAGGGAGCACATGTAACTTATCTGGGACCTTCTGGTTCGCAAATGGGGAAGAAAGAATCCATGAAAGATACGGCCAGGGTTCTTGGACGTATGTACGATGGCATAGAATATCGTGGCTTTGGTCAACATATTGTTGAAGTTTTGGGCGAGTACTCCGGCGTCCCGGTCTGGAACGGATTAACCAACGAGTTTCATCCGACTCAAATTCTTGCCGACTTCCTGACCATGATGGAACATAGCGACAAACCATTGAGCCAGATTTCTTATTGTTTCCTTGGCGATGCCAAAAATAATGTCGGAAATTCGCTGATGGTAGGTGCTGCCAAAATGGGAATGGATTTTCGTGCCGCAGCTCCCAAATCGTGTCAACCCGATCCCGAACTCGTTGCTCAATGCCGCGAAATAGCTAAAACAACCGGTGCCAAAATCACTATCACCGACAACATAGCCGAAGCTGTTAAGGGCGTTGATTTTCTCTATACCGATGTTTGGGTTTCGATGGGCGAACCCATGGAATTATGGGGCGATCGCATCAAATTATTGCATCCTTATCAGGTAAATAAACAAGTGGTTGAATTGACCGGAAATCCCAAGGTAAAATTCCTGCACTGTCTGCCGGCTTTCCATAACAGGGAAACTGTAATTGGTGAACAAATTTATAAAACTTACGGACTTGATGGTATGGAAGTTACTGAAGAAGTTTTTGAATCGCCCAATTCGGTAGTATTTGATGAAGCTGAAAATCGTCTTCACACCATTAAAGCTGTCATGGTAGCCACTTTAGGCTGCTAAACCTGCAAATAATGAATGTTGATATTTAGTTGTTTTTAAAAAACCCCTGGGGTCTATCAGACCCCAGGGGTTTAATATTTTTAATTATTACAAATAAATGAAACCCACTTTACTAATCATGGCTGCCGGTGTTGGTAGCCGTTATGGCGGACTGAAACAGTTGGATACGTTTGGACCTTCGGGCGAAACCCTGATTGACTATTCAGTTTTTGACGCCATGCGTGCCGGCTTCGGCAAAATCGTTTTTGTTATCCGTAAGGAAATAGAAAAAGAATTCAAAGCTTTTTATGGCGAAAGATATTCTGGAAAAATTCCCGTAGATTATGTCATGCAAGAAATTGATGCCATCCCTGCAGGATATAGTTATAATTCCCAACGAACAAAGCCCTGGGGAACCGGACAGGCCATTTTGCTTGCTGCCGGGATAATCAACGAACCTTTTTCGGTAATCAATGCCGATGATTTCTATGGAAGGGAAGCCTTTGCTGAAATGGGTAGCTATTTATCATCCCTCGACGACAATAGCCATACCAGCTTTGCTATGGTTGGATATAAACTTTCGGAAACTCTTTCGGAATTCGGAGGGGTATCGCGTGGAAAATGTAATATTGACGAACAATCCTTGCTGAAAGGTGTAACCGAAATTATCGGAATAGAACGCCGTCCCGAAGGCTGCATTGCCTACAAGGATAAAGACGGACAATGGATACCGCTTGCCGGCGACAGCATTGTTTCGATGAATACCTGGGGATTCACACCGCGGATATTCAATTTTCTGGAACGCGACTTCAAAATCTTTTTAAACCAAAATGCCGATAATCCTAAAGCCGAATTTTATATTCCTTCGGTAGTCAATCATTTGCTCGAAACCGGCGAAGCCCATGTAAATGTATTGCTAAGCAACGATCATTGGTTCGGTGTTACCTATCACGAGGATAAAGCCTGGGTAAGTTATGAAATACGTAAACTGGTAGCTAAAGGAATCTATCCTGAAAAATTATTTGCGTAAAATGATAAAGTCCGCCGATTAGGAAATTGGCGAACTTTATCATTTTTACTTTCCGTGATAGTGCTGGCTATAAATGATATCAGTAGTTTGTTTTACTTTTCTTGCATTTCATCAGTAAGGAATCTATGCTCCATTTTCCGCCTCCGGCTATCATGGCTGCAATGGCAAGTCCGAGTATTAGTAAATGATACTCAAAACCTTCGGGTTTATTGGGTTGCATATACCAGTTCATAAAGAAGCCATTATGCAAATGAGCAGTAAGAATGATGCCGATAAAATTGCCAAGCATGGCGAGGCTGAAAAATCGTGTGGCTACTCCGGCAATTAGCGCCAGCGAACCAATAGATTCAATAAGAATAACTAAAAAGGCAATAATCCATGGCAAATGCATGCCATGGGTGAAAGCATCCATTGTTCCGCTAAAACCATAGCCTCCAAACCAGCCCAATAATTTCTGAGCTCCATGAGGAAACATAATTAAACCTAAGGTCAGGCGAACAACCAAAGCCGACCAGTCGTCCGAACGTGTTGAAAATAAATTTGTGCATTTCATCTGTTAATAATTTTAAGTTAAGGTCTGATGAAATTCATCCCGAAAATCGGGACTTGTTTCGTAATATCAATTTTTAAGAATTATCATTATATTTTCCCAATAAACAATTAATTGAAGGATATTGTTTATCGTTTTGAGATAATAAACTAAAAATAGTGTAGGAATGGTTTTAAAATAAAAAAGCATCCTAAGCTGATGCCTGGATGCTTTTTTATAAACTACAGAATATTATTTTGCTTCTTGGTAATTTAGTTAGTCAGCGTCGACAAACTCTTCGGAATCAATGTATGCATGTTTCTTGCGCCCAAATATGGAAAGAACTTTACCTGTGCCAAAGCCGAGAATCAGAGCAAGGACTACCGTAATTAAGATTCCAGAAATCTGACTTGCGGTATCCAGTTCAGGGACAACAGCAATGGCGGCTAATCCTCCAAAAATACCTGGCAATCCATGTAAGTTGGTTACACCGCAGGTATCTACCGCTTTAAGAATTTTTTTCTGTCTGTCTTGAATAATCGTAAAACCGAGAGTAGAAATAGCACCGGCTATCACACCAATGATCATGGCGGAGCCGTGGCTGGCATAATCGCAGGTGGAACCTATGGCAACACCACCTGCAAGGGCAGCATTGGCAATGTCGGAAATACTGATCTTTCCCCGAATGGTTACGGAAAGAATATATGTGATAATGGTGGATCCGCAAAGGGCAAGAAAAACGTTGACTACCGTATGCGGGATAGCTTCCACCGGAACAAGAGCTGCACAGAAACTTGGCCAGAATATCCATAAAATCATACTTCCCAGCATAGAATAACGGTCGCTTGTTGCATCAGCTTCAATGGATTTGTCCAATTCGGCTTTGGTAGTCATTGCCATAGCTGCACCTAACCCGAATAAAGCGCCAAAGGCATGAATAACAATAGAACCACCCGTATCGGCTACTCCATGTTTCATTACGTTTAACCCATTTTCCATCACTATAAATTCGTTAAGTTTATAAAATGGAATAAACAACAGGCCAAGAATAATATATTGATGTATTTTTATCCTGCCCAACAGGGCTCCGGCGGCTATCAGTAAACTGGCAGCTCCAAATTCGGCAAGGATTAATTTTTGAATCTCGCCGTTAGCTCCTCCAAAAATGCTGGAATCGCTCATTATAAAATACAAAGGAAGTGCTGTGCTTACCAATAAAAAAGTGGCAGTGAGTGTTGATCGTCCGTATTTGCGGACAAATACCATTAGAAAGCCGAAGCCTAATAGCAACATTGCCATAATGTGGATGGCGCGTTCATACTGCTGAACTTCCAATATGGATGAAATACCTGCTATTCCGCTCTTTTGGGCAAAACAGCCTGCTGAAATGAAAAGCAACAAAAATAATATCATTGCTGTACGTACAATTGTCCCTAATTTGTTCATTGTTAATCTTTTTTTGAATCGTAGATATTTTTATTGATTGATTTGATTTGCCGTCAAATGTACAATATGCGCCAAAAGCTCAAATAAATAAAAACAAATCTTATAAAAATTAAGCAAACGTCTTAATAAATATTAGGTAAAATACGTAAGTTTTGCATAAAAAAATAGCAGGAATACGTCTTACCCGTCATTCCTGCTAAAGCATTAAAAGATATTATTTAAACAAAACTCAGTTTAAGCATGTTGGTCTGTCCTTTTTCGTTCAGCGGTGTACTACCGGCATGAACGATAACATCGCCATCAGAAATCAGATTTTTTTCTTTGAGTAATTTCAGAGAATAAGCGATAGCTTCATCAATTTTTTCAAAATCTTTGCAGTGGTAAGCACGCACACCCCAAACCAACGACATTTTCCGCAGTATTTGCCGGTTATTAGTAAATGCGAAAATATCGGATTGTGGGCGATGGCTCGATATGCGGAAAGCGGTGTAACCGGAATGAGTAAAAGTAACTATGGCTTTAGCATGAGTTTGAAAAGCCATTTTGGTGGCATGATAACAGATGGAGTCGGGAAGAAACCTTGATGCTGTTTCAATAGGCGTATGCTCATTATGGTAAAGATAGCCATTATTTTCGGTCCAGTCAATGATTGCTGCATGCAACGTATCGTCAGTGCCGGGTATTTCCCGACGGATGTTTCGCCGCTAAGCATCAATGAATCTGCTCCATCCAATACAGCATTGGCTACATCGGTAGCTTCGGCACGGGTTGGGGTAAAATTGGTAATCATACTTTCCATCATTTGTGTGGCTATGATACCGGCTTGGATTTTTCTATACATTTAGCTACAATCTTTTTCTGAATTACCGGAACGTGATCGAAGGAAACTTCTACTCCCAGATCACCGCGAGCAACCATCACGCCATCGGCTTTTTCGATAATGTTGTCAATATCATTAAGCGCTTCGGGCTTTTCTATTTTGGCAATAACACCCGCATGTCCGTTTTTTTCTTCAATGAGTTTTTTGAGTTCAACCACATCGTTAGCCGAACGGACAAATGATAAGGCAATCCAATCCGCATTGTTTTCTAACGCAAAGTTTGCATTAAGAATATCTTCTGCGGTCATACTGGGTTGCGAGATTTTAGTGTTGGGAAGGTTTACTCCTTTGCGGGATGAAAGAGCGCCTCCGTGTATCACCTTGGCTTTAACGGTATCTTTACGGTTGGTTTCCGTAACTTCCAGTTTAATTTTACCATCATCAATAAGAATTGTTTCACCGATGGATACATCCATTGGAAAGGCCTGATAGCTCATGTAAATTTTTTCAATTGTACCAAGGCATTTTTCGGTAACGAAAGTAACGATATCGTTTTCATTCAAATTTATACGGTTGTTTTCAATTTCACCTATACGAAGCTTCGGCCCCTGAAGATCGGCCAGGATACCAATGTTGGTATTGAGTTCAAGGTTTAACTCGTTGATAATATTGATAACTTTTTGATGATCTTCGCGGCTGGAATGTGAAAAATTTAACCGGAAAAGGTCAACGCCTTCTTCAATCATCTGAAACATTACTTCTTTGGATGCCGAAGCAGGGCCAATGGTAGCAATGATTTTTGTTTGGGAACGGACAGTACGCATATAATTATTGTGAGATTTAATGAAATGCAAAAATACAACGAATACCAAAAAAATTGGCATGCCTGTTGTTATAAAATTGTAAACAATTACTGATTATGGTTTCTGAAAGCCATGATACTATGCCTCTTTATCGGATCAGCAACTGCTTTTATAAAAGAACGGTAACCGAATTCATTATACAATATCCGTATTTTTGGTTTAAGAGAACCGTATCTTTTGTTCGGGAGAACCGTATCTTTTGCTTAAGAGAACCGTATCTTTTGTTCAGGAGAACCGTATCTTTATTTTGTTTGTTTTTGATGGCTTTTCAGGCTAACCCTAATTAAGCCGGTTTGTTCTTTTGAGGATATCTTTTTGGTTTACCCGAATGATTTTTTCCTTTACGGTAATCATTTCTGCGACCAGATGTCGGGGGTTTGTAAACTGGACCTTCGCCTAATTCTTCAGGAAGTTTTACTTTGAAAACCTCTTTACCTAACAGTTTTTCTATGGCAGCAAATTTCTGTTGATCTTTAACGTTCACCAGCGTAATAGCCACTCCGTCGGCTTCGGCACGGGCAGTACGCCCAATTCGGTGGATATAATCTTCGCCGTCGTGTGGGACATCGTAATTTATAACCAAATCAATATCTTCGATATCAATACCTCTCGAAAGAATGTCGGTAGCTACCAGAACATTTAGTTTGCGGCTTTTAAAATCCGAAAGTACCTGTTCCCGTTTTTGCTGTTCCAGGTCGGAATGGATTTCTTCCACGGCCAACCGGCTTCTCTTTAATTCTTTTGCTAATAATTTGGTATTACTCTTCGTCGAACAAAAAATTAAGATACTTCTCAGTTTTTTATTCAAAAGGAGGGTCTTAAGCAAAGGTATTTTCTGGTTTTCAAAAACCAGATAAGCTACCTGAATAATTTTATCGGGAGGGGTGGAAATGGCTAAATTGATTTCTTCGGGCTCGTGTAGGATTTTATTAGCCATTTCTCTGATCTTAACAGGCATAGTAGCCGAAAAGAGAAGATTTTGACGCTTTTGCGGAAGAAAGGAAAGAATTTTCATGATGTCGTCATAAAAACCCATATCAAGCATACGGTCGGCTTCGTCGAGGATCAAAAATTCCAAACCTGAAACATTAACATGCTGCTGGTTAAGGTGACTAATCATTCTTCCGGGGGTGCATATAACTACGTCGGCTCCTTTTTCAAGAGCTTGCTGTTCGTTAGAGAAAGAGGTTCCATCGGTACCGCCATAAACGGCTATGGAGCCAACAGAGGTGAAATATGAAAACCCCTGCATTTGTTGTTCAATCTGTACAGCCAGTTCACGTGTGGGAACGATGACCAAAGCTTTAATTTGATCATTGGAAGTGGAAGAAATAAGTTTGTGTATAATGGGAAGCAAATAGGCTGCAGTTTTTCCGGTTCCGGTTTGAGCCGAAGCGATAACGTCTTTTCCATTTAAAATGACGGGGATTACTTTATCCTGTACCGGCGTTGCCGATTCGTATCCCATTGTTTCAATCCCTTCCATTAAACGGGGATCTAAACCAAATTCAGTAAAATTCAAGGTATTCCTTTATATTAATAATCGGCAAAGGTACACAATTTTATATAAATAAAAAAGAGCCGCTTGTAACAGACGGCTCCCCACTTTTATAAACAACATTGTAATACTACTTATGCTTTATTAAATCGGATGCTCCGGCAACCTTTTTTGAAATAATTTTTGCAGATCCGCTATATACCACGTCGCTTCCGCCTAAGGCAACTACCGAAAGTTCATCGGTTACATTGAGCCGGGCGTCGGAACCGCCTTCCACATCAACAGAACATTTTTTAATAACAAAACCCGATGCCTTGATATCGCATCCGCCCGATGCTTTAAAATCGCAGATTCCGGCAGAACCATTAAATTTAGCATCGGAACCCCCATTTAAATAGCAGTGCAGATTTTTGATGCTGCCATTTAAATCGATATCGCTTCCACCGTTCATGTCAATGGTCAGGTTGTCGAAGTTTACATCCTTTTCAGTGTATACATCCGAACCTCCTGAAGCAGTTATTTTGTCCAGATCGTTAAAATAAACATGAACGTTAAGCGCTTTGGAATTATGTATGGATTTATCGGGATAAATTGTCAGAACGCCATTTTTAACTTCGGTAACAATGATGTCGTGCAGGTTTTCGTCGGCTTCCACTACCACTTTTTCTGTTTTTCCGGCAATAATATAAACATCAATGCCACCACTTGATTTAATGGCATGAAATCCGGATATATTACGTTCTTTTTTAACGACGTTGCCGTCGCCTTTGATACCGATATGTCCGGAATGACTTTGAGCCTGGGATACCGGAAGCATTTGCATAAAAATAACGACAAATGCCATGAAGAAGATGTTGAATGTTTTTTTCATCAGTTTATGATTTAAGATTTCACGTATGACGGTCGATCCTGTTGTTTTGTTACAACTTTGCAGCCTATATTTGCCAATATATTTATGATTAACCGGATGCTTTGCTTACCCATCGGTTATTTTTAATATTTTTTGTTGCTATTTGGGGCTTTAATGGTATTTTTACACAAATTTTAAAACAGTGAATAAATCTTAACATCGATAAAAATGAGAAAATTAAAAATTGTGATTATGACTATGACAGTTGTACTTAGCACAGTAACTCTAAACGCTCAGAAGCGTGTCAATCCGTTTTTTGTTAAATATCAAACGCCGTTCCAGGTACCGCCTTTTGATAAAATAGATACTTCGGATTATATGCCTGCCTTTTTGGAAGGGAAGAAACAGCAAAATGCCGAGATTGCTGTTATAATTAAAAATGCCGCAGCACCGACGTTTGCCAATACCATTCTCGCCTTTGATCAGTCAGGAAAATTGTTGACACGCGTTGCTAAGGTCTTTTTTAACCTTAATGAGGCAAACACCAACGACCAGATGCAGTCGCTTGCGCGCAAACTCAGTCCATTGCTGTCGAAACATTCCGACGACATCGCTCTTAATGCAAAACTTTTTAAACGTATCAAAGCCGTTTACGAAAAACGTAAAACATCTAAACTTGATGCTCAGCAAATACGTTTGGTGGAAAAATATTACCGCGATTTTGAACGCCAGGGCGCTAACCTGACAAAAGAAAAACAGGAACAACTGCGCAAGCTTAACGCTGAATTATCTATGCTTTCCATCACTTTTGGAGAAAACCTTTTAGCCGAAAACAACAATTTTCAGTTGGTAATAGATAATCGCAATGATCTGGACGGCTTACCGGAAGATGTTATCGCTGCAGCGGCCCAAACGGCTAAAGAAGCCAAAATGGATGGCAAATGGGTGTTTACACTCGACAAACCCAGCATGATCCCTTTTCTGCAATATGCCAAGAACCGTGAATTGCGCGAGAAAATTTATCGGGGATATTTTATGCGTGGTAACAACGGAAATAAAAATGACAATAACGAAACCGTTGCTAAAATAGTAAAACTTCGTGTTGAAAAAGCCAGGTTGTTAGGCTTCGATAACTATGCTGCCTACATTATTGACGACAATATGGCCAAGACTCCTGCCAAGGTGGACGAATTTCTGATGAAACTTTGGAATGCCGCCCTGCCCATGTCGAAAAAAGAAGTGGAAGAAATGCAAAAGATTATTGATAGCGAAGGCGGTAATTTCAAATTACAACCATGGGATTGGTGGTATTATTCAGAAAAAGTACGTAAGGAAAAATACGATCTCGACGATAATGAACTGAAACCCTATTTCAGCCTGACGAATGTACGCGATGGCATGTTTCATGTAGCAACTCAATTGTATGGTATTACTTTTACCAAACGGACCGACCTGCCCGTATTCCAGAAAGATGTGGAAACATACGAAGTGAAAGAAGCCAATGGAAAACATCTTGGAATTTTATATCTTGATTATTATCCCCGTGCCGAAAAAAGAGGTGGCGCCTGGTGTACCGATTTTCGCTCTTCGGGTTGGGAAAATGGCAAAAAAGTGGATGCTATCGAATCGGTTACCTATAATTTGACCAAACCTACCGGCGATATTCCTGCTCTTTTGAATTGGGATGAGGTTACAACGATGTTTCATGAATTCGGGCACAGTCTGCATGGCCTTTTTGTTGAAGGTAAGTATACTCGTACGGCCGGCAATGTTCCTCAGGATTATGTGGAATTACCTTCACAGGTGATGGAAAACTGGGCTGGTGAGCCGGAAGTACTTCGTTATTATGCCAAAAACTATAAAACCGGTGAAGTTATCCCCGAGAAACTTATTGAGAAAATCCAAAACAGCGGACGTTTCAACCAGGGCTTTATCACTCTTGAATATCTCGCTGCTTCCATACTCGACATGGATTTTCATGAACTTACCCAACCTCAGGATATCAATGTCGAAACTTTCGAAAAACAAGCCATGGATAAAATCGGACTTATTCCGGAGATACTTCCCCGCTATCGTTCAACCTATTTTGCCCATATTTTTAATGGAGGCTATGCTGCCGGATATTATGTTTACATCTGGGCAGCCGTGCTTGATGCCGATGCTTTTGATGCCTTTAAACAATCGGGCGATATTTATAACAAGTCGTTAGCTGCTAAATTCCGCAAATATTGCCTTGCCGAATCGGGTGATGATGAAGGGATGATTCAATATAAGAAATTCCGCGGACAGGAACCTTCAGTGGAAGCTTTACTTAAACGCAGAGGATTAGAATAAGTATTATTGCTTTAATCCGACAAAAAGCGTCTGGAATTTCCGGACGCTTTTTTTATTTGTTTTTTATTCCCGTTTTCTGAGCTTTATCTCCACCGTTTCCTTGGTAATAAGACAGCCTTTAGGCATGGCAAGTAACGATTTTTCTATCCGGTTATAAAATTGCTCAATGGTATCATTGGTGTCAACGATTTCAATAACTACCGGTAGCTTTTCGGTGAGTTCCCAGAATTTTGAGGAGTCAATTTTACTGCTTAATCCATATCCCATTATTCCCCGGTAAACGGTAATTCCGGAAATTCCAAAATCTTTGGCTTGCATTACGATGTCTTCGTAGAGCAAATGCGAGCCAATCCTGTCGGTTGTGCTGGCATAAATTTTTAATGCCGAATATTTGTTGTCGTCCATTTCAAATAAATTTAGATAATACATACCCCAGAAAAACCGCTGCAAAACCCAGAAAAATACTTAATCCGGTGTAAAGAAAAATTGAAAGATACTGCCCGTTGTGCATCAATGTCAGGTTTTCGCTGGTAAAGGTTGAAAAAGTAGTAAATCCTCCGCAAAATCCTACCATTAAAAACAACCGAAGTTCAAGCGTAAGTATAGTACTTCGTTCGGCCAGCCCCATTAAATATCCGATGAAAAAGCTTCCCAAAACATTAATGACTAATGTCCCTACAGGTATTGAAAAAAATCCGGCAAGCAAATTGATTTTTGAAACATAATAACGGGTAACACTTCCGATAAATCCACCCGACCCGATAAGTAAAACTGTTTTAAGCATAGTTGTTAATTGATCCGGCAAAATGGTTAATCGTTTAATGAAAAAGCCAGATATTCCGACGTTATTAATTGAATTTTTTCCGGATTTATTTTTTTGTAAAAGTATTAAATAGTTTTTTATCAGATGAAAATAAAAAGTAGTACTTTTATGCAAAATTATAAAATCATTAAAAATGGAATCAATGAATTCGCTTTATATTGTAATAGCTGTGATTGTATTCCTGTTTTTTACAGGAATACGGATTGTACGTCCGACTCACCGGGGTTTAATTGAACGTTTGGGTAAATACCATCGTTTTGCCGATCCGGGATTTCACTGGATTATTCCCGTTATTGAACACATGTTTCTGGTAAATACCACCGAACAAATGGTAGACGCCGAGCCTCAGGAAATCATTACCAATGATAACCTGAATGCCCGTGTGGATGCCCAGGTTTATTTTAAAGTTAAAGACGACGAAGATAGTGTAAAAAGTTCGCAATACAACGTCAATAACTATAAGTGGCAGATTGTGAATCTGGCTCGAACTACGTTACGTAATATCATAGGTACGCTTACACTGAAATCGGCTAACAGCGAACGCGGAAAAATTAATTCGGAACTTCATAATACGCTTTGCCATGAAACACAAACCTGGGGCATCGAAATTGTACGTACCGAGTTAAAAGAAATTGATCCGCCTAAGGATGTTCAGGAAACGATGAACAAAGTTGTAAAAGCCGAAAACGAAAAAATAGCTGCCATCGATTATGCCACTGCCCGCGAAACTGTTGCCGATGGTGAAAAACGTGCCAAGATTAAGGAATTTGAAGGCATCAAACAATCGAAAATATTGCAGGCCGAAGGTGAAGCCGAAGCTATTCGCTTGGTTAACGAAGCTGCCGAAAAATATTTCATCGGAAATGCTCAAATGCTTCGGAAATTACAAACGCTTGAAACTTCATTAGCCAATAATGCTAAAATTGTTATTCCTACAGGAAGCGAATTGGTTAACATCATTGGCGATATGGCAGGCGTAGTTCCTTTGCGTACCAAAACCAAAGATAATTCGAACGTTTAATCAATTACGGATTATGAATTGACATTCCATGTTTAAAACAATAAGCTAAAGTCATGCCTTGGTTTGCAAGAGCTAAAAACAGTGCTTGGCAACATTAAAACATTGGAATGTCTAAACTGGAGAATTATCCTCCGAGAGATGGAATATGGGCAAGAGATTGTTTGTAAATTACCAGAATCCGGTAGGGGAGGATATAAAAATTTGCCGGAAAATAGAGTCTACAGGATAAAATTAACTCTTCCAGGCGCTTCGCGCTCTGGAAGAGTTATTAGGTTTGTTTTTAATATTCGTCGCCCATTTTTTTCATCTGTTCATAAGTAAACACGGGACCATCCTTGCAAACGTAGGTGCTACCAATATTGCAGCGTCCACATTTGCCAAGGCCACACTGCATCTTCATTTCGAGAGTAGTAATGACATCTTTGGGTGCAAAACCGAGTTTATCGAGCGACTGAAGCGTAAATTTTATCATGATAGGGGGGCCGCAGGTGATCACCCGTGTATTGGGGATAGAGGGTTTCACTACATCTTCCAATATTTTGGGAACTACGCCCACATTATCTTTCCAGGTTTCTTCGGGACGGTCGATGGTGAGGGTGGTTTTAATGGTCGGGTTATTCTGCCATTCCTTCAGTTCATTTTTATAAACAAGGTCAGAGGAAGAGCGAGCGCCATAAAGAATGTTGATGTCGCCGTAATCCTTACGATTGTCGAGGCAATATTGTATCAACGAACGTAGTGGAGCCAATCCGATACCGCCTCCGATAAAGAGAAGATTTTTGCCTTTGAGTTCTTCAAAGGGAAACCAGTTTCCGAAGGGGCCGCGTATACCAATGTCCATTCCTACGTCGAGCAGCGAATGGATATGGCTGGTTACCTCGCCTGCTTTTTTGATGGAGCAATCAAAATATCCCTGACGGGTAGGGGAAGAGGCAATGCAAAATGTACATTCGCCAAATCCAAAAATGGAAAATTCGACAAACTGTCCCGGATTCCAATGGAATTTTTCCATTTGTGCCGGATCTTTAATTTTTAGTCTGAATGTTTTTACATCCGGGGTTTCATCAACTACCGAATCAATGCGGCAGAGTATAGGTAATAAAAGTTGTTCCATGACTATTATGATTTACGATTTACGATGTACGATTTACGATTTACGATTTTAGGGTTTTTAGTGTTTGTGTAAAAATAGAAACCAATTCATTTGATTCTTTTATTAACGCTTCTAATTCTTCATCTGTGCTAAGTATTCCAACATCCTTTAAAAATGAAAGCCAAAATAAACTCTCGTCAGCTTCTTCCTCGACCATTTTAATCTTATTGATAAAATCGGCTTTGGATTTTGCCCGACATGCTGCTCTGTAGTTTGCAGCTACAGACGATGCGGATTTTAATAATTGATATGAAATAACGTTAGCACTTTTAGTTTGAGGAAATCTTTCAATAAGTTTAAAAACTCTTATTGCAAATTTCTTTGTTCTTTCTATGAGTTCAAATTTATCCATTTTGGATCTTTAAATCGTACATCGTAAATCGTAAATCTTACATTGTAAATTTACTTCGTACAATTTTTATTCAATAGCTTTTACATATTAGGCTTTTTCTGCAACCTGGTTCACTACTTCAAAAATACTGATGTTTACGGGGCAGGAGTTGGCACAACGTCCGCAGCCTACGCAAAGGTTCACGCCAAAGCGTTCCTTGTAATAAACAAATTTGTGCATGGCACGCTGACGCCAGCGACGGTATTTTACCGGGCGGGGATTATGCCCACCGGCCATCAGGGTAAAATAAACGTTGTTGCAAGAGTCGTAGCTTTTGTAGCGCATGCCGTTATCTTTGATTTTTTCGTCTGAAATTTTAAAACAGTGGCAGGTAGGGCAGATAAAGCTACAGGTGTTACAGCTTATGCAACGATTGGGGGCTTCTTCAAAGGCTGGGGAATCAATATTTTCCTGTAGTTTAGCATTGATGAAATTATAGTCCATCTTCAGTTTGAACGAAGCGGCAAACTTTTGGTAATGTTCCTTTATTTTAGCATCGGCATCAGCGCCGGCAGTTTTCAATTGATATTCTTTAAGAAACAGTTCTCCTTTTTCGGTGTGAGCCTGGATATGGTAATTGTTTTCTGATGTTTGGGCAACCATCACATCATAAGCGTCTGAATTTTCCACATCATAATCCAGCGAAGTGCAGAAACAATGAGTATCGGCCTTGTTGCAGCGGATGGAAATGATGACAGTGTTTTCGCGACGTTTAAAGTAGTCATCGTCCACATAATCCCATTTATACACCTTATCGAGAACCTGCATTCCACGGGCATCGCAATGTTTGGCTCCAAGGATGACTTTTCTCTGTTGCAATGTGTCAGTTTCTTCAGGTAGGTAAACTTCTGTTCCGGCGCTCGATTCGTTATATTTCAAAATTTTGGAAGTCTTTGGAAAAAACAAAGGTTTGATGCTCATGGTAGAAGCTATAGGCGAATCGGGATTGCATTCGGCGAGGCTGCTAACCTGTTTGAAATCAAATTTATTGAATTTTTCAACCGGAGCAAAGGTTAGGTTTTTGGCTATGATATCTTCATAGAACTTATCACGACCGGCTTTATCTGTTTGGTATATCTGGAAACTCATGATTTAGAGTTAAAAGGTTTTTAAAGTTTTTAAAGTTTTTAAAGTTTGTAAGGTTCTTAAGGTTTATAAAGCTGAACGAACTGAAGTCCCGAGCGAAGCAATTCGGGATTCTTAAAGTTTATAAAGTTACAAGGTTTGCAAACTTCGAATATCATTAGCCATTTATTTGTTACATAATAAAATCGTCAGGGTCTTTCAGATTATATTTGTAGAAAGCGCCCGGTTCGTCTTTTTCCATACCCGAAAGGTGATTCTGGAAATTTTCGTAAATAACCATTTCGTTTTGTTTATGAAGCAGATGAAGCGGCAGATGGCTTGGACAGGCGCGTTCGCAGTTACGGCAATCCACACAACGGCCGGCAAGATGAAGCGACCAGGTAAGCAGGGCGTGAGTTGCGTTGGGCAGCGTATTGGCGCCATTATATAAAGTAGAGGTTTCCTGATCGATACAGCATTTGGAACAATAGCAAAGCGGGCAGGAGTGCCGGCAGGCATTGCAGCGAATACAGTTTTCGAACACATTTTCAAAATATTCGCCACGTTCGGTCAGGCTTTTGTCGTGCCATGCCTTGACGTCGGCGTTGGGTGTGTATTTTTTTTCGGGTTGCTTTTCGCCAAGAAGTTCATCATAAACCATGGCATTAGGCATTACGCATTCGGTGCAATTTTGTTGTTTGTTCCCATTTTCATCAACAATACCTTCGCAACAAATGCCGACGATGTATAAATTTTCGCGTTTTGCCTGATGTTCGGTAAGCAGGAGGTTGAGGGCGCGGCTATCACAACCTTTTACTACCAAACCTACACGTTTGTTGCGGGTATGTTCGAACTTCAAATAGGTAGTAAGATTGTAATTGGATTTATTGTTAAAAACCAGTTGACCGATGTCATTGGCGTTGGTAAGCAGCAAGGGAACCTGATTGGTATCAAAAAGGTTTTGTTTATAACCGATAAAGAAGTCGATTTTATTTTCAGCAAATAGGCGGGAAGCTATTTCCTGTATTTGTTTTGTATAATCCATCAGAGCAAATCCTCCTTTCTATATTTATGAAGAGGTCCTAATTTTTTGATGTCTTCGGTAACTTTGTCTACTACTTTGGCAAACTTTGGACCTTCGGCAGCCGAAACCCATGAAAACTGTACGCGGTTTTCGTGATAGCCGACAAATTTTAATAATTCCTTGGTAACCAAAAAGCGACGGCGGGCATAATAGTTGCCTGCAATGTAGTGGCAATCGCCGGGATGGCAACCCGAAATAAGCACGCCATCGGCGGAGGTTTGCAGCGATTTGATGATAAACCACGGGTCAACCCTTGAAGAACAAGGCACGCGGATAATCCGGATGTTGGGTGGATATTGCAGACGGGAAGTTCCCGTAAGGTCGCTACCGGCATACGAACACCAGTTACACAATATGCCAATAATTACCGGCTGCCAATCGCTGGGTGCTTCCAGTGATGGATTTTCGGCACTTACAATTTTTTCAGTTATAGTATCGCTCATATAGCAAGAATCTCATTAATTATCTGTTTATCTGTAAATCCTGATAAGGTAGCAGCAAAACTGCGGCAAATGGCGACGCAGGAACCGCAACCCTGACAAACGCCTTCGTTCACTTTAGCGATGGTACGCATTTCGGTGGAACGAGGTGCAATTGGAATTTCTTCGGTAACGATGGCGGTATAGGGGCAAACCCTGATACAGTTCTGACAACCTGTACAATTTTTCCTGTACAATATGCGAAATCATCGGATCTTTCTTCATTGTATCGCTGGCAAACAAACCGCATACTTTGGCGGCACAAGCCGATGCCTGGGATACCGTATCGGGAATGTCTTTGGGAGCCTGGGTACATCCGGCAAGGAAAATACCAGCTTTGGATGTTTCCACGGGACGTAGCTTGGGATGAGCTTCCGAAAGGAAGCCATATTTATCGTATGAAATACCCAGCCGGCGGGCAAGATCCGGATTGTCTTTCTGTGCCATGACGGCGGTAGCCAGTACTACTAAGTCGGCTTCCACTTCAACAATCTGTCCAATCTGTGCATCTTCGCCACGCACGATGAGTTTTTTACCTTTCTGGTAAATTTTCGAGACACGTCCACGAAGATAGGTTGCAGCTGTTTCCACCTGGGCACGTTTTACAAACTCCTCATACCCTTTGCCGGCGGCGCGTATATCCATGTAAAATATAAAGGCATGCGAATCATGGACTTTATGATGTAGCAGCATGGCGTGCTTTGCAGTGTACATGCAGCATATTTTTGAGGCAATATTCTATGCCTTTGGCTTCGTCGCGAGAACCTACACATTTAATAAATACCACGTTTTTAGGAATTTCGCCATCCGAGGGGCGGATAGGTGTTCCACCGGTTGGGCCCGAAGCCGAAACCATACGTTCAAATTCAAGAGATGAAATCACATCTTTAAAACGCCCTACGCCATATTCTTCATAAGGGCTGGCATCATAAAGTTCGTAACCGGTGGCTACCACCACGGCGCCAACCTCGCGTTCGATGATTTCGTCTTTCATATCATAATCTATCGAGCCTTTTTCGCAGGTTTTTTTACAGATACCGCATTTGCCTTTGGTAAGCATCAGGCAATGTTCGGCATCAATCACCGGTTTGTTAGGAACGGCTTGAGGAAAAGGGGAGTAGATGGCTTTACGTTTGTCGTGTCCCAGGTTAAATTCGTTGGGAACTTTCACCGGACATTTCTGACTGCATGCACCACATCCGGTACAGGAAGAGAAGTTAACGTATGAGGCTTTTTTCTTTATCTGAACCTTGTAATTACCCACATAACCATCGAGCCCAACCACTTCGGAATAAGGTATTAATTCGATGTATGGATGGGTGGCAACATCAACCATTCTTGGCGTTAAAATACACTGTGAACAGTCGAGGGTAGGAAAGGTTTCATCCAGTTGAGCCATACGGCCACCGATGGATGGGCTTTTTTCAACCAAAACCACGGGAATATGAGCATCGGCAATGTCGAGTGCTGCTTGTATTCCAGCAATTCCACCTCCGATGACCAACGCTCGTTTGGTTACCGGAACAGAAATTTCGTGAAGTTGTTCGTTGGCTATGGATTTGGCTACAGCCATACGAACCAAGTCGCATGATTTGGCAGTAGCACTTTTTTTATCTTTTTGATGAACCCATGATGAATGCTCGCGGATATTGGCAATTTCGAGCAAAAAAGGATTCAGTCCGGCTTCGGAAATAGCACGCCGGAAGGTTTTTTCGTGCATACGTGGCGAACAGGCAGCGACCACCACGGAAGTCAGCTTATTTTCAATGATAGCCTGTTTAATTAAGCCCTGCCCCGGATCGGAGCACATATACTTGTAATTTATCGCAAACTTAACGTCTTTGATTTTTTTTGTTTCTTCCACTACTTCGTTTACATCAACGAAATCGGCAATGTTTGCTCCGCAAAAACATACAAAAACTCCTACTCTTGCCATTATTTTGCCTCCTCTGATTCAACGGTTTTTTTACTTTTTATTTCCTCTTTTTTCTCTGGCTCTTTTCCTATTTTTGCCAAGGCTTTTTCCACCGGAACAATATGTTTGCCCAACATAAGATCCTTTTGATCGTGGCCAAAAGCGAGGGCAAGGAGTTGCGTGAAATACATCACCGGAAGGTTTAATTTGACATGAAATAGCTTTTCGACACCCGGCTGGCGCATATCGAGATTGCTTTGGCATAAAGGACAGGCAACCACTATCATGTCGGCACCGCTTGCTTTGGCATATTCCAGAATTTTTCCGCTAAGCGATAATACAACGTCTGAGCTTGAAATAGAAAAGGATGCTCCGCAGCATTCGGTTTTAAAATCGAAAGGAACGGCAGTAGCTCCAAGGGCTTCCATGATACGATCCATGCTCATTGGATATTCTGGCGAATCGAACTGGGTAATGGCTTTGGGGCGTGTAAGCAGGCAACCGTAATAACAGGCAACTTTTAGTCCTGTAAGTGGCTTTTTTACCAGACTCTTAATCTTTTCAATTCCGATATCTTCATAAACAAACTGGAGCATGGACTTTACTTCAACAGAACCATGATATGTTCCATCATCAATGGTGGTGTTTATTTTTTTAGCTAAAACGGGATCTTTATCCAGTTCATATTTGGTAACTTTATGACGGGCATAACAGGAAGCGCAGGCGATTCCCATCGTGTCGTTGTGAAGAGTTTCGGCGAGGACCAAGTTTCGCAGAGGCAGTGCCAGGGCGAGATTTTCGGTCATGACGTGAGCCGAGGTGGCACCACAGCAATTCCAGTCGGGTATCTCGTCCAATTCAACCTCAAGCGATTTCATGACCAGTTTCAGTGTATGGTCAAATTCTTCGCTGGTGCCGTGAGCTGAACATCCCGGGAAGTATGTTAATTTTTTCATTATCGGGTTCCGGTTAGATTTTTAGATTTGTGATTTTATCAAAATTTAAACGAATAGCAATGCAACAGTTATTGTTTAGGTTGTTCTTCCAATTTTTTAGCCATATCGAACATCCTTTTAATAGCTTTAGCCGTTTTCATACGGGCAGGAAGAAGCTTAATTTTCCCTTTTCCCAGCGCAGAAGGAGCTAAAAACATATCTTTAAAATAATTACGGGTACGGATATTAAATTCCGCCATAAGCCGGAGTTCGTAGCCACGTCCGTAACGACGAACCATATCGAGGAAAATGTCGTGGAATTTTCGGATGTCTTTCACTTTTTTTGATTTTGAAGAAATATTTTCTTCAATGGCAATATGCCTGATCGTTTCCATGACTCTGGGGATATCAATCTGGCGTGGGCAACGTCCCGAACAAGCTGCACAGGTAAGGCAAAACCAACTGGAGTTTGCAACCAGTACTTCGTCCTTCATTCCCAACTTGACAAACTGCATTACCTGACGGGGAGTTATATCCATGTACATGGAAACCGGACAGGTACCCGAACATTTTCCACACTGATAGCATTCCAGTATGTTGCAGCCGCTTCTTTTGTTTACTTCGTCCAGGAAGGTATGTTGATCTTTAATACCAAGTGTTATCATTGGCTTATCCATATTTAATTGTATCCAAAATGTTTAATGCGAACTTGTAATAAATTTATTGTTTTCTGCAAAAGCAGAGTTCAAAAATATAAAATCTTAAAAGAACTTAGCGTATTTATATCGGAAAAAATTAATAAATCGGATTTTTAGATTTTAAATTACTCTCTTTCAGTTTCCAGTATGGGATATCTTGTTTTACCTTCCATTGATTCCAATAGGCAGGTGAAACTTTGATTCCCTCGGGAGTGTATAATAAATGCTCGTAAACGGCAAGTACCGGATTAAAAAGAATATTGGTAACACCAATACGATAGGTTGGTTGTGCACCTTCCTCTTTTTTAGGTTCTTCTTCCATCATCACTTCTAATTTATTGTGTTCCAATAAACGTTTGAGAAAATCAGCGCGATTTTTATCGACGCCATTTTCTACCAGTGTGCAACGGACTCCCTGAATTTCTTCAACGATATGTTTTCCTTTATTTAATGGCATATTTAATCGTTTTTAAAAAATAGAAATGGAATACCAGAATTCACTTATATTTTGAATATAATCAAAAACCTGTCCCGAAAATCCAATGATTACAATGCCAGCCACACAAATAAGCAATCCAAGACGGGTAATAAAATCATTTTTAAACCAGGCTATGGGGCTAACGTTATGATTAATAAACATTGCTTTGATAATCAATAAATAGTAGTATAGGGATATGATAGTATTTAAAACAGAAATAAAAACTAAAATATACAAGCCTTGTTGTGCGGCGGCTGAAAAGAGGAAAAATTTACCAAAGAAACCGGCTAAAGGCGGGATACCGGCTAAAGAGAATAAACTAAGCGTCATTACCCAGCATAGTTTCGGATTGGTACGGTACATCCCGTCGTAATCATCGATATTTTCCTTACCTGTAGCATTGGAAACCGCAGAAATTACGCCAAAAACACCTAAATTGGAAAAAATATAAACCAGTATAAAATAAATCACCGTAGTCATCCCAAGTACACTTCCGCCTATGATACCCAGAAGGATAAAACCGGCCTGGGAAATGGATGAAAAGGCCATAAACCGTTTCAGATTTTTTTGTCTTATGGCGAAAAGATTACCAAGAGTCATGGTAAGAATAGCAACGACGTAAATAATATCTTTCCACATCAGGACGATAGGACTAAATACGGTATATAAAATAATCACAAAAATAAAAGCAGCGGCTCCCTTGGATATTACCGAGAGATAAGATGTTACGTTAATAGGCGCTCCTTCATACACATCGGCTGTCCAAAGATGAAAAGGTACCAGCGAAATTTTGAATGCCATTCCGGCAAAGAAAAAGATAAAAGCAAGTGCCTGAAGAGGTGCATTGGAATAATTAGCAGCAATGTCTTTAAAATATAATGAACCGGTAGTTCCGTAAATCATGGAAAGCCCCCATAACAAAATACCGGACGAAAGTGCTGAAATAAGTACGTATTTAATACCAGCTTCTGCTGATTTTTCTTTGTACTTTTCGAAAGCGGCAAGGGCTGCCAAAGGTAAGGTGGCAAGTTCCAATCCAATATAAAACATCAAAAAATTACCCGAAGAAATCATAAAACTCATACCAATGAGTGTAAAAATCAGGAGAAGAATAAATTCACTTATTTTATCCTTCATCTCATCCCTTTTCAGATATTTTGCCGATTGAAGGAGTACGACAAACGTTCCGATGTTTAGGATACCTTTCATCAATTGTGTCAGGCTGCTGCTTTGATACATTCCGCCAAAAAGGGTACCCGTTGGGGTTGGAAAGAATCCGGCAATAGTTACTAATCCCATCATTACCAATGAAAAGTTAATGACTTTATGTTTTTGGGCGGTGCTATAACTTAATTCGGCTATTAAAAGGAGCAAGGAAACTACTATTAGAAATAGCTCCTGCCTCATCATCGCAAATTGTTCAAAGCTCATATTAAAAATATTTTTCGATAATCAGTTCAAAAACGTTAAAAATTAAAGCCCAACAGATTCATACTTACCAATCCCAATTTATTGATAATAGGATGTAATCCGTCGGTAATCATATTTGATAACCACAGAGGAGCAATCCCGATAGCGGCAATGGCAAAAATAAGTACACCTACCGATAAGCGTTCGTGCCATTTGGCATCAGTTAATTCCAGGTAATGATCGTTTTTAATGGGACCGAGTAATAAAGTTCCCACTACTCTAAGGATATATACTGCTGTGATTACAATAGAGGTACATGCTGTAATGGTAACTACGCGGTGAAACAAATCCGGATGTTGAAAAGCGCCAACAAAAATGGTCATTTCGGCCACAAAACCGCTGAATCCCGGTAAACCTAAAGATGCCAAACCGGCGATAACATAACAAACGCCCAAAAATGGCATAACCTTCATCAAACCACCCATTTCATTAATCAAACGGGTGTGAGTTCGTCCGTAAATCATGCCGATTAAAGCAAAGAAAAGAGCCGTCATAATTCCATGGGAAATCATTTGAATGATGGCGCCATTCAGTGCGGTCTGATTCATCATTAATATGGCAAATAACACTAAACCACAATGACTTACCGAGGAATAGGCATTAATATATTTTAAATCCTTTTGTACCACAGCACTGAAAGCCCCATACACCACACTGATAGAGGTGAGAATAATAAATATCCAAGCCATTTCGTGGGCGGCTTCGGGTAAAAGAAACATGGCTACACGAAAACAACCATAACCTCCAAGTTTCATCAGTACGCCGGCATGAAGCATAGATACTGCCGTTGGTGCCGAAGCATGACCATCGGGCGACCAGGTGTGAAAAGGAAATAATGCTCCTAAAACTCCAAATCCAACAAATAGAAATGGAAAGAAAAAACGTTGAGCCTCAATGGGTATCTGGTATTTTGAAATTTCGACGAAATTAAAGGTGAAAATACCTCCCGGAGCTGCGGAATGGAAATAAATTCCCAGTAACCCAACCATAATCAAGGCCGAGCCACCCATCAGCATCAAGGTAAGTTTCATGGCCGAATATTCACGTGGTCCGGTTCCCCAGATGCCAATTAATAGATACATCGGAATTACGGCAAGTTCATAAAACAAAAACATGGTGAACAGGTCAATGGAAATGAAAAAAACCGAAAACCCCTGTGGAAAGTAAAATCAGCGAAGTAAAAAATTCTTTAGGTAAATCTTCTATTCCCCATGATGCAAATACTCCGGCAAAAATGATGAGGGAAGTTAGTCCGATCATGGCTACCGATATTCCGTCTACTCCAATAGCAAAGTGGATATTTAAACTTTTATACCATAGATAATTTTGGGTAAACAACATTTGTTCGGTATTGCCTATATGACGTTGATACAAAAATGACAGTATCAGAACGGCTGCATTGATGAGTTGAGCACTCATTCCAATGGCAGCAACTATTTTTACATGCTTTTTATCTCTGCACGACATTAACCCAATCATGGTTAATACCGGAATAATGATAAATAAGGTTAGTATATTCATTTAAAATAGCTTTTAGTATTTCAGTAAATAAATAAAAATAATGGCTAACACGACTACGCCGGAAACAAAAACATAGGCATATTTTTGTAACTGACCCGACTGTAATCCTTTGATGGAGTATGAAATGCGATTAGTAACATTGGCAATGCCGTTCATGGTTGCGTCAATAATATGGCGGTCGAACCAGGCTATCGGAGTGGAAATATACCTGAAAATAATTTTATGAGTTACAAACTGGTATAATTCATCAAAATAAAATTTATGATAGGCCGATTTATAAAAACCACCTAAGGCATGAGTCATTTTTGAAGGTATTCCGGTTGGTTTATAATAAAGAATGGTGGCTATGGTAATACCCACCAACGCAATTAAAACCGACGGGATAGCTATTCCCCATTCGGTAATGGTTTCAAAGGGCAAGCCGTCGGAAGTTACAAATTTGCTGAAAGGGATAAAACCGGTAGTTGCCGATGCAATGGCAAGAAAAATCAGTGGTAAAGTCATCGTTGCCGGAGCTTCGTGAGGGGTGGTGTGATAAACGGTTTGTTTGCCCCAGAATATATTGTAATACAACCTGAACATATAAAATGCAGTTAATCCGGCTACTAAATATTCGATTAAAAATAAAACCTTGTTGCTTTCAAAGGCGGCTACCAAAATTTCGTCCTTGCTGAAGAATCCTGAAAAAGGAGGAATACCGGCAATGGCAAGACAGGCAACTAAAAAAGTAATATGGGTGATGGGCAAATGCTTACGCAGTCCACCCATATCGGTCATGTTGTTGCTGTGCACGGCATGAATAATGGCTCCGGCGCCAAGGAAGAGTAATGCTTTGAAAAATGCGTGAGTAAACAAATGGAACATAGAAGCCATATAGCCTAATCCATGTTCGCCGCCATAGCCCGAAACACCCAGAGCAAGCATCATATAACCTATTTGCGACATGGTGGAAAAAGCGAGTACCCGTTTGATGTCTATTTGAGTACAGGCAATAACCGCTGCAAAGAGCGATGTAAATCCGCCAACCCATGCTACAACTTCCAGACCGGAAGGAGCAGAGATAGCAAAAATCGGAAAATAACCGGGCAACTAAATAAACACCAGCAACAACCATGGTAGCAGCATGAATCAACGCCGAAACTGGAGTTGGACCTTCCATAGCATCGGGAAGCCATATATGTAGAGGAAACATAGCCGATTTGCCCGCACCTCCCATAAAAATGAGTATCATAGCCCAAGTCATGGTGGATAATCCCATAAAAGCGATGGAACCACCTTTTAAGATAGCCGCGCCATGAGGATTGGTAAGAAGTTGAAAATCAAAAGTACCTGTATTAAACGATAAAATTAATATTCCGATCAAAAAACCCAAATCGGCAAAACGGGTAACAATGAAAGCCTTTTTGGCTGCTGCCACTGCCGATTGTTTTTCGTAATAAAATCCGATAAGCAAATAGGATGAAACCCCCACCAACTCCCAAAAAATATACATTTGGAAAATGTTAGTGGCAATTACCAGCCCCAGCATCGAAAAACTAAATAAGGAAAGAAACGCAAAAAAATGTGAAAAACCCTTGTCGCCCTTCATGTAGCCGATGCTGTAAAGATGAACCATCAACGAAACGGTAGTAATTACAATAAGCATCATTACCGAAATAGGATCTAATATTACGCCAAGATCGATGTATAACGTATCGGTAAATTTTAACCAAAGGGTATGGAATCCAATAATTTTCTGGTAAGCGCCATCAACTTTAATACTATTGAAAAAGTATTGATAGGCTGTGTAGTACGATAATAGAGTGGATACCAGCAATCCCAGAGTTCCGAGTATTCCCTGGGTTGGCGCTTTGAATTTATGCCCCGTTAATCCCAGAAAGATAAACATCAGTAAGGGAATGAGCGGGATAAGTATGGTATAAGTGTAATCTATCATGAGCTGGATGTGTTTTAATACTAATATTTCATTTCGTCCACTTCCTCAACATTGATGTTATTGATTCGGCGATAAATATTGATAATGATAGCTATAGCCAGCGATGCTTCGGCAGCAGCAATAGCGATAATGAAAATACTGAAAAAATGTCCCTGAAGCTGGTCGGGATACAGATAGTGGTTGAATGCCACAAAATTGATGTTAATTGAATTTAAAATCAGCTCGGTTGACATAAGCATGGTTATCAGATTGCGGCGTGTAAGAAAACCATAAATGCCAATAAAAAACATTAGCGTACTGATAATCAAAAAGTATTGTAATGGAATTTCCTGATACATATCTTTTAAATATTAGATTATTCTTTTTTCTTTTTAGCAATAACGATGGCACCTATCATCACAGCCAACAGCAAAACACTGATAACTTCAAATGGTAGTGCATATCCATTTTCTCCATAATTCAATAAGCTGTTGCCTATCACATCCATATTGATTTCCTTAGCGATAGCCTGATTGGCATGAAATGAAAATGAAGGATAGGCCTGTTAAACAAACAATAGCGCCGGCAATAACAGCAATGGCTGCCGAAACTTTCTTTTTCCAGTCTACAGGTTCAAACTTTTGGTTGATGTGGCTGGTAAGAAGTATGGAAAAATGATAAGTACAACTATACCACCGGCATATAACGTAAGCTGTATTGCCGCCAGAAACTGGTAGTTTAGCATAAAATACAAACCAGCGAGTAGAAATCAACACAAAAAGCAGATATGTGGCTGCTCTCAGGATTCGCCGGCTGGTTACCGTGAGAATTGAAAATAACACAATAATCGCGGCAAATAAGAAAAAACATAAATTGATTGCCTGTAAGTACCATTATTCTGCTCCTTTCATTAATGTTGAACCTTCGTGGTTTAATACTTTATTCAATTTGGCGCGGTTAAAAACGGCATGTTCAAAATGTGTGGAAAATGCCAGCGCTTTGGAAGGGCATGTCTTTACACATAATCCGCAAAAAGTGCACATTCCCAGGTGATAAATGTGTTTATCGAGTACTTTTTTCTTTTTTCCGTCTTCGGTAAGGATAAACTTGGAAATGACTTCGATGGTACCATTGGGACAGTTCATCTCACAGATTCCGCAGCCGGTACAACGATTTTCATTTTTTTCGTTGTGGAGCATGATGACTTCCCCTTTGCAACGTTCAAACATTTCCAATTTTTTCCGTGTTCTGGTATTTTTACCAATACGATTTTCGGGATATTGCTGGGTAACGATTTCGCTGGGATGGAAAAAATAATATCCCGTTACTTTCATCCCTATAACCAGGCTTTTGACGCCTTTATATAATCCAGTGAAGTAATTAATAATACTGTTCATAATTTCTTAAAAATGCCAACCCATGAGTACGATAAAAGCCATCAACAAAACATTAAACAGGTTGATGGGTAACAAATATTTCCATTCGAGTGTAAGAAGCTGATCGATACGAAGACGAGGAAAAGTCCATTTAAACCACATGATAATAAAGATTATGAAAAATGTTTTTCCAAAGAACCAGATGAACGGAGGTATATAATCCATAATATTGTTGAACGCTTCCCAGCCGCCGATGTGGAAAGGCATCCAGCCTCCCCAGAAAACAGTGGCTGCGATAGAAGCAACAATAAACATGTTAATAAATTCGGCCAAATAGAAAAGGCAAATTTGATTCCCGAATACTCGGTATGATAACCGGCGGTTAATTCCGATTCAGCTTCGGCAAGGTCAAAAGGACCGCGATTGGTTTCGGCGGTTGCAGCAATCAAATAAATAATAAAAGCAATAATGGCCGGAATATGACCTTTAAAAATAAACCAGCCGTCGGCTTGTGCTTCTACTATGGTTGATAACTGCATACTACCGGCAAGAACAATAATGGTAATCAGCGATAGCCCAACGGATAATTCGTAGCTTACAATCTGGGCTCCCGAACGCATGGCGCCAATCAGCGAATATTTGTTATTGCTCGACCATCCGGCAAGTAAAACTCCGATTACACTCATTGACGAAACGGCCAAAATGTAAAAAATACCGATATTGAAATCGATGGCATGGAGTCCTTTTGCAAAAGGAATGGCTGCTATGGCCAGAAAAGTAGTAATGATAACGATAAACGGAGCTAAATTGAACAGGAATTTATCCGCATTTTTAATCGGGATCAGTTCCTTCATCAGAAGCTTAAACAAATCGGCGATGGTTTGGATAATTCCATAAGGGCCAACGCGGTTAGGACCGATCCGGCATTGCATAAAAGCACATACTTTGCGTTCGGCATATACCAGAAACAACCCGATAACTGCATAGAAAAGTAAAACGCAACTCCTATAATGGTCATTTCCCATATCATAGCCCATAATGGAGATAGCGAATCGTAAAGCGATTTATCTATCCATTGGGTAAATGAGGTAAAATCATAAATGTTAAACGGCATATTTTTCAGTTTTTATCTGTCAATATCTGGTATTACATAATCAAGCGAACCACCGATGGCTATTAAATCGGCAATTTTAAAACCTGATGCTAATAAATTCAGGGCGGATAGATTGCTTAAGCTGGGCGAACGGAGTTTCAAGCGATAAGGATATTTATCACCGCGGCTGTTAATATATACTCCCAGTTCGCCTCTGGCTGCTTCAACACGCTGATAATATTCACCTTCTGGTAATTTTATCACGGGTTTCATCTTGGCGCAATAATCGCCTTCGGGGATATTATCGATTAATTGTTCGATGATTTTCATGGATTCCCACATTTCATCCATGCGAACTTTATATCGCGAAAAAGTATCTCCTGTTTTGTATAATGGCTCAACAAAATCCACTTTATCGTAAATCCCGTAAGGATGATGTTTACGAACGTCGCACGAAAATCCGGAGCCTCTGCCTGATGGGCCGGTTACTCCATAGGATATTGCATCTTCACGCGAAATAATTCCGATATTTTTAGTCCTTTCCTGCATAATCACATTGCCGGTAAGCAATTGATCGTATTCCGGAAGTTTTTTGCGGAAATGTTTGAGGAATTCCTTTACTCTTTTCTGAAAATTGGGATGAATATCATTCATCAAACCACCTGGCGTATTATAACTTACAATCATACGCCCGCCGCAGGTTTCTTCGAAAATATCAAGTACTTTTTCGCGGTCGCGTAGTCCGTAAAAATAACAGGTGGTTGCACCCATATCCATTCCAAACGAACACCACCAAAGTTCATGCGATTGAATTCGAGTTAACTCACTGAGAATGGCTCGAATATATTTTACCCTTTCGGGAACCTCAATTTCGAGCGCTTTTTCTACGCACAGGCAAACGGCTTCATTGTTAATATGAGCCGATAAATAATCCAAGCGGTCGGTTAGGTGAATAATTTGAGGATAAGTGAGTTTTTCGCACATTTTCTCAATGCCACGATGAATGTATCCACAATGGGGTTCTACACTTTTTACAATTTCTCCCTTGAGCGATACTACCAGCCGAAGCACACCATGAGTTGAAGGGTGCTGTGGGCCAATATTTATGATGTATTCCTCTTCTTTGTCGAGTCCTGAATTTTTGTTTTCTTCTGTCATAGCTTACCTTTCAACGATATTGATTTCGTCAACATAATCCTTACGGAAAGGAAATCCTTCAATGCGGGTTTCATCGAGGAAAAGTTTCCTCATATCGGGATGGTTGTTGAATTTAATTCCAAAAAAATCGAAAACCTCGCGTTCGTGATAGTCGGCTGTATGCCAGATATCGGTTACGCTGTCGAGTATAGGGTTTTCTCTGTCGGTAGTACTGGTTTTTAGGACAATGCAATGATGGTATTTTGTTGATTCAATATGATATATCACTTCAAGGCTGTCCATCAAATCTAATCCGGTAAGGCAAAATAAATAATCGAACGATGTATCCTCGGCTTCACGTAAGCTTTTAGCTAAAAAGTGTAACTTTTCTTTGGGAATGATAGCATTAAGATATTGCTTCGTTTCGACTATTTCGGCTTCGGGAACTAAAGATAAAATTCTTTCTTTGAGTTGTGAATTCTCCATAAATTAGTTATTATAAACAATCTTTCAATGGATTGCGTGGTTCACGTATGCTTTCTAATTTAATTTTCCGTTGAAGTTGCATCACTCCATAAAGCAATGCTTCTGGACGTGGGGGACAGCCTGGCACATAAACATCGACCGGAATAATCTGATCAACGCCTTTAATGACGGAATATGAATTGTAAAAAAATGGACCTCCGGAAACAGCACATGCCCCCATGGCTATCACATACTTGGGTTCCGACATCTGGTCGTAAAGCCGTTTTAAAACTGGCGCCATTTTATGTACGATGGTTCCTGCCACAACAATAACATCAGCCTGGCGTGGACTGGCTCGGTAAACTTCGATACCAAAACGCGAAAAATCATGTCGCGAGGCACCGCATGCCATCATTTCTATGCCGCAACAACTGGTTGCAAAGGTAAGTGGCCATATAGAATTGGAGCGTCCCCAATTGATCAATGAATCTACCGTTGTTAATAAAATATTCCCGCCGCTTTTTTTAAAGATATTCAGGGTTTCGGTATCCTTGAAATCTTCTTCCTTCATTGACTTTATTCCCATATCAGAGCATGTTTTTTCCAGGCGTAGAGCAAACCTAAACCCAAAATAATAAAGAATATCAGTATTTCTACAAAGCCGGTCATTCCAGTCTTACGCATAACCACTGCCCAGGGAAAAACAAATACCGTTTCGACTTCAAAAATTAAAAATAATATGGCAAAGAGGTAATAACCAACATTAAACTGAAGCCAGGTGATACCTTTGGTTGGTATCCCGCATTCGTAGGGATCCGATTTTTGTGGATTTGTTGAATGCGGAGCAACAAAGTGGGAGAATAATATTGCTCCTCCTACTAATACCATCGCCACTAAAAAGAAAACTATTAATGATTCACTGCTCATAATAACTATTAATGATTTATTGTATTAGATGCTATTTTTATGACATCTGTTAATGAACGTGCCAAAATTAGAAATTCATTTCCTAATTCCAAAAAAAATAAAAATTAATTTTATCCGGAATTATTGGTATACACAAACTAAACAATTATAAATAAATTTGTTATTGGTTTTTCTGTTGAATTAATAATTAAAAAATAAAAAGATAATTTAGCAATATAAAAATGGGCAAAAGGATAATAAGCGAAAACCGGAAGAGGTAGCTTACAAAACCTGGCATAGGAATATGATTTTCTTCGGCAATGGATTTTATCATAAAATTGGGACCATTGCCAATGTATGTCATGCTACCAAACAAAACAGAACCAAGCGAAATAGCTTTGAGAAGATTTTCCGGTATCTGACCTACGACAGGTATTCCTCCAAAAAGCGATGACGATTGTTGATAAATACCTAATGCCAACGAATGAAAGGTTACTGCCGTAGGGGTATTATCCAAAAAACTGCTCAATCCGCCGGATAAAAAATAAAATGCTGTCGGTGTAGTAATATTCAGATGCTTTGCATTGCTTTCGAGAAATAAAATACAAGGAATCATAGTGATGAATATTCCAAGAAACAGGTAAGCGACTTCCTTGATGGGTTTCAGGCTGAAGTTGTTGGCCTGGTGTAATCTTTTAGGAGTTGTTTTTAGCGATGCAAAAAGCATGATCAGTAAAAACAGTTCGCGTGTGAATTTCAGGTAAACGTTATCTTTCAAAAAAGGAAGGCTGTTTGGATTAATGAATGCTATTGCCAAAAGTACGCCAGCCAGCCATAAAAAATTTATTTTACCTTCTATTTTGATAGGTTTTATTTCGGTTTTATCTCTTTTGATGTCAATGGGGGACTCTTTTTCGTGATAATACCAGTCGATGAAATAGAAAATTATCAATAATAATCCGTTGACAAATAACCATTCGGGAAAAAGATTAAAGAACCAGCTAAATGGCACGCCTCGCAAATACATCATAAAGAGCGGCGGGTCGCCAATAGGAGTGAGCAATCCTCCACAATTAGCAATAATAGCAATGGCGAAGAGAAAAATATGCGATTTTAGTTTTCGTTCCGAATTAATTTGAATCAATGGTCGCACCAATAACATAGCGGCGCCTGTGGTTCCAATAAGCGAAGCAAGCAAGGCGCCTATTCCAAGAATAATGGTGTTTGTCAGTGGGCGGGCTTCGATATCGCCAGAGATATAAATACCTCCGGTAATAATAAATAAAGCCCCCAAAAGAATAATAAATGGAAGATAATCGAAGACCATTGTATGGAAAGATCATCCGAATATCCGTTGGAAAGAAGATAAAAAACAACCGGAATGCTTAATAATAAACCAATGATAAGTTTATTGCTATTTTTTGACCAGGTTTTTGCGAATAACCAAGGGCCAATGCTAATGGTCAGAAGCATCAGTCCAAATGGAATCAGGCTGTATGGCTGGATGATGGTCATAAAAAGATTGCAGCGATTGTAGATCGCTGCAAATTTAGGATATTAAATTAAGAATAAAACAACTTCTGGCATAAGATAATGATGACTCTCTGAATTAGGGGAATACTATGCCAGGATATTTTGTAATGTTAATTTTGGAAATTTTTGCCTGATATTGTTGATTGATGGCGTCAATAAAATAATTTGCCACTATGGCATTACCTTGAGGATTAAAATGTACACCATCCAGCGAGAATAAACCACCGGTAACAAAAGTTGTGGTAAATCTTAAGCCGTCGTAAACAAGTCCTGTTTTGGCACCCTTCATTTTGTTGCTCAAATCAACCAGCGCTAAATTAAATTGCGATGCCAACGTGGTGATGGTTTGGTTATAGGAAGCTATTGCTACAGAAATAGCTTCTATTTCAGCTAAATCCAATACGTATTGTGACGGTATGGGCTTTGCACTGCCCCAGTATGCACATTTGAGCGAATCCTGTGGTAAATAAAGTGTTAATAATTCACCTTGTTTTATTTGGCGCAGCCCACCTAATAAATTATACGGAGGTGTGTTGTCCTGAATAACGAAAGGATTTGCTCCCAAGCTAAAGCTAATATGCGGTACGCCTAACTGATCGGCTCCGGCATTATATGGAGCATAGGCAGCGTTAAGCTGATCAACCTGGGCTTGGGAAGTGAGAGCAAGTCCGTAAGCAGGGATGGTATTGAAAAAAGGCAGACTGGTAATGTCAGGAATATTGGCAATGGCGCCCTTGGCCCCGTTAGCTGTAAGTTGCTGAAGGATTAATCCCATATATTGTCCGTAAGCTACCGGGTTGGTAATGCTGTCAGATTCTCCTCCGGCCATTGCATAAGTTAACACATCATTATTGCCGATCCAGAGTGTAAAGAAAGTGGCTTGTTGTGCTAATGCATCGGCAATAATGGAAGTTGAAGCGCTTGAGGCAAACCTTCCGAAATATGGATTCATCTGACCATAGCCTTGTGCAAGAAGATGAAAAGACTTGGCTCCGGGAACGCCCATGTTATTATAAGGTCCCTGGTCGGCGATAGAAGCAAAATTTTGCGGGTTTGGCGTTCCGTTGACTAAGATTGGGCTAAGCGAGGTATTTCCTGCACAATCGGTAACATAACCTAAAATTCTTTTTCCGCCGAATCCTAATTCATCAAGCATCAGCGGTTGAGTAAATTCACCACCGCCGACTTTCTTAAATTGTTCGGCAAGCATATTGGGATACGAATAAATCTGCCCCTGGCGGTATAAAGCTCCATCGGCATAGCCAGCGGTTGTTGAGTTTCCGATTGCAATATATTTAGTGAAATCTGCTGTGCCTTTGGATGGCGAAAAATTCTCAATATCGGGTTTGCATGACCATAACATGGCAAGCAAAATAAATAATACTACTGATTTGAATTTCATAATATAATTTTTAAAGTTTAGAAATGATAAGCAATGCCAAGACCAGGAATAATAGTTGTCATCTTGTATGTCCCGGCAAAATCACCAGGTGTATATGTACGATCGCCTTTTAAGCCACTCAACTGCAGGTAGGAAAAATCAATATCAAAATGTGGTGATGGTTTATAGGTCATACCAAGAGTAACCCCGATAGTATTCAAGCTGGTAGTTTCGGGATTAAAGTAATTCTTATTGGTAGGAGTGGGGTCGTAATAACCGCCGCAACGAAGGGCCAATTTATGGTTGAACGTATATTGCATCCCAATTCTTGTAACATAACTGTCATTGTATTTTCGTGGATTATGTGAATTGAGTTTTGTAGGATTTTCCTTAAAAGTAAAGGACAGTGAATCATAAACAGACCAATGAACATAATCCAATTCCAGCGAAACCAGCATCTTTTTAGTTATCTGATACGAAATTCCGAAATCGAGATTGGAAGGAAGGGGTAGGGTTGCATTGAATTTGTTCTTTTCGGGAATACCCATTTGCTGTATGGCTTGGGGAACAGTAAACTCGGCATCGCCATTTTTAAGTTTCATCATTATTTTGGAGCGATAATCAATACCGATGCTGAGTTTTTCAGTAGCTTTGAAAAAGATTCCTGCGTTGAATCCATAATCGGAAGCAGTACCCGTAAGTTTTACCTGTCCGTTGACGCTGGCGCTATTGTATGGTAAGGCTTTATTGATTTCGGCATTGCCGGTGGCATACACAAATCCCACGCCTATTCCTAACTTATCGTTGATTTGATACGAAAGGGTAGGTTGAAAATAAAAAACCTTCAGCGATATATCCTGAATAAGGTAGCGGCCTTCCCAGTCTTTGTCCCATTTGGCTGTACTGCCATAAGGTGTGTAAATGCCAAAGCCAACGGTAAACTTCTTGCTTATTTTTCCGCTTCCATAGAGGTATAGAGGTGTTCGCAAAGGATTGTCGGTTCTTGCTGTATAATCGGAACCTGACTTATGAAAGGTGGTGTTTGCAAAAACAGTACTCACGCCAAGTGAAAAATTGTATTTGTTTTTTAAAAATGGCAGCGCTCCGGGATTGTAGAAGATGTTGCTTGCATCCCATGCTAACGATGTGCCCGTAAGCCCCATGCCGGATTGTTTTTGTCCCTGTACTCTTACCTGATAACCTCCGGCATTTACATTGCCGATGAATATTACAAGAGTACATACCAAGGTACATAATTTTCTCATGTTTTCTCTTTTTAGTGAATATGAATAAGCGAAAATACAGTTTTTTTTAGAAATACAAATTTTTTTGGAAACTCTTTGTAAATATTTATTAACTAAAATTCAGATAATGATGGAAACTGCAAATATATATTTTATTGCCATTATTTAAGTGAATTATTGTTTATTAAGTTTAAGCAAACAAAGGATAGTATTTGTAAGGAAAATTTGATTTACCCGAACACAGGTTAATTAATATGGAAATACTTGAAATTTCTGAATTGCCCTCCATGAAAACAAATAAGCAATGTAATAACCTCAAAATCAAAAAGTCTTGTTTTTCTATTTGTGGAATGTAATTGTTTATGATTTTACGCTTTAATATGGAATTACCGAGCTCTGTAAAAGAATTACCGAGCTTAATAATCTGAGTTCGTGTCCTACTTCTGTTTTACTTGATAATGCAAAAATAAAAGGTTATTTTTTGGCCAATAACTCCTTTAAAAATAAACACCATTCTTTTTGTCCATTAAGCCCCAAATTATAATGTCAAGTCTTCAATAATTTTTATTAATTCGTTATGTCTAAATGGTTTGCTTAAAAATTGGTCCATCCCTGAAGCAAGGCATCTTTCTCTGTCTTTTTCCATAGCATAAGCTGTTATGGCAACTATTTTTATATGATTCGCAGGATTAATATTATTCAACTTTTCCCATTCACGAATTTTAAGCGTTGCTTCTATACCATCCATTATCGGCATCTGAATGTCCATAAGTATGATATCATATTTATTTTTATGATACTTATCAAGAGCAATCTTACCATTCTCAGCAATATCAACGATATGTCCTGCTTTTTGCAAGGCCGCAGTGGCAAATTTTTGATTGAGGTGATTGTCCTCAACAAGTAAAATATTTAATTGACGAAATAAACCAGACTGCTTAAAAGAATGCTCCTGAATTGCTTCCTGATTTATACCATCTGATTTTTCGAGAGTAACATAAAACCAAAAAGATGATCCTTTACCATAAAGGCTATCAAACCCAATTTCACCTTTAAATAATTCAATTAATTTTTTACTTATCGCTAAACCAAGTCCAATGCCACCTTCGCTAAAATGTGTCTGAATTTCATTGATCTGAAAAGCATTTTTAATTTTTTCCTTGTTGTTTTCAGGAATTCCAATTCCTGTATCAATAATGCTAAATTTAAGTTTAACAGAATTATTATTTTGTTCTATTAACTCAACATTAATTTTTATACCACCTTCTTTTGTGTATTTAATAGCATTGTTTATGAGATTGATTAATATTTGCTTAAGCCGCACAGAATCAGCATTAATGTATTCTGGAACAGATTCGCTGACGAAATATTGTAAATATATGCCTTTACCCTTAGTTTTCATTTCTAAGAGGCTTACGATCTCCTGAATGCTTTTTCGCAGATTAATAGTTTTATTTTCAAGCTCAACAGCTCCGATTTGAATTTTAGAAAAATCAAGAATATCGTCTATAATTGTCATTAAATTATCTGCTGAATTGGAAATGATATGAACATATTCCTTTTGTTCAGCGGTTAGTTCCGTTTGGTTTAAAAGGTCAATCATCCCTAAAACACCATTCATTGGGACACGAATATCATGTCCCATATTGGACAATAACACAGAATTCGATTTATATGCAAATTTTGCTTCTTCCTTGCTATTAAATAACTCTATTTCCATTTGCTTTCTATAATTAACAAATGACTCTTCAAGAGTATTAATTCTATGTTGAAGAAGGGAAATTTCGGCAATTAACTCTTCGTTGCTTTTATTATTTTTATTATCCATTTTCTTTGAAAAAAATTAAAGTTAAAAATCTTTTACAGTCTTTAAATGATTATTAATCATGCTAATTAAATGGCCTTGATTAATTGGTTTAGGAATGTAATCATCAAAGCCGGCCTCGAGCAATCTTTCTTTATCTCCACTCATTGCATATGCAGTTTGGGCAATAAAAGGAATATTATTATATTCTTTCCAGCGATTTTTTATTTCTTTCATTAATAGAATTCCATCCCAAGGTACTGGCAAATTAATATCAAATAACATAATATCGAATAATTTACCTTCAGAATACGTCTCTGAAATAATTTTCAAAGTTTCCTCTCCATCTACAGATAAAGTAAGTTTAAATTTATTTTCGAGCATTTTCTTTAAAACCAGACGATTCATTCTATCATCCTCCACAATAAAGATTTCAACATCGTGTTTAATAATTTCAGATGGGATTGAGATATTTACAGGCATTGATTCTTTCATTGGACTTTCCTGAATAGAAGCCGGAATAAAAATCGTAACAGTTGTTCCAATCCCCTTAATGGAATCAATAGCAATATGTCCCCTCATCAATTCAATAAGTCTTTTAGCTAAAGGCAAACCCAAACCCGCACCTTGATATGCTCGAGAATAGCCTAAGCTTTCCTGACGAAAAGCATCAAAAATGTTCGGTAAATACGCCGATTCTATTCCTATGCCAGTGTCTTTAATTCTAACATATGCTTCATTTTCGTTTTCATTATATCCGACTGAGATATTTACAAATCCCGTCTCTGTATATTTAATGGCATTTTCAATAACATCACTAATAATCTTAGCCAGACTACTCGAATCGGCAATAACAAAAGGATTATCAGCTGTTTGTATATTAAATTTAAGGCCTTTTTCATTTGCTTTGAAAACATATAGCTCAACAGCACCCTTAACAATCTCAGAAATATTACATGGTTTAAGCGAAATTTCCATGTCATTTGCTTCAATACGACTAATATCTATGATATTGTTAAGCAAATGCAATAGACGCTCACCACTTTGGGATATGCCATTTGCATAATCATAAAGTTCTTCGTTCTCCAATAACGATAATTCTGTTTCGAGTAAACTGGCAAAACCAATAATTCCATTAAGCGGAGTACGAATTTCATGGCTCATGTTTGATAAAAAAGCATTTTTTAAGTAATTAGCATCTTCTGCTTTTTTTAAAGCTTTTTAAGCTTATAATCTAACTGATTTCGCTCATTAACTTCTTCTTCCAATTCTTTGGTTCGCAATAAAACACGTTCATCAACCTGTTGACTAAATTTCTTAAATTGATTTTCGAGTTTATTAATTTCTGATTCTTTTTTTAATAATTGACTTTTTAATTGTTTTAATGATTTTGAATAAACAATTACTATTCCCGAAATAACAAGAAATAAAAAAACGATTAACAAATATGAATAAATATACGACATGAATTTGTCTAAGAAAATGAGTTTATTATTTAATAGCCATATAGATATTTTCGAGGGGATTTATTGCAAATTGTGCAATTTTTTCATCTTCCCCCTCTTGTTTAGGATTATATGCAGTTACTTTAAATCCAAAATTTTCAAGGATTTTGGGATAATCCTGGCCGTAAATTCGGACATGGTCAAACTGACCAAACAATTTTTTCTCTTTCTGCAGGGGATGTTGTATCCACTTCAAAGGTCTTTTCCGAGTTTTTTGATATCGGAACCTGAAGTATAGCCCAACCGCCGGGTTTTAATACCCTATAAAGCTCTTTTATTGCTTGATGATGCTCTTTTATGTGTTCGAGTACATGATTGCAAATTAAGGCATCAAATTCATTGTCAGGGTAGGGGATTTTTTTAATATCAACATAAGTAACTTTTCTGTCGTAATAATAATTATGATACCCCTCGGTAAATTTATCACCTTGGAAATAAGTAATATTTGTTTTTTTCAAAAGAAGCGATTTTAAGCAACCTTCCGGAGCGATATGAAGAAGTTTTATGTTTCGTGTAAACGCATCCGTTTTTTTATTTAAAAAATAATAAACAAGTCTATCACGATCAGTAGAATAACATCTTGGGCAAACATTATTTTTTCGATATCCGGCACCAATTATCTGTTTTTCCTTAATAACAGGAAAATCAAAACCGCCGGGTAATAATTTCCGAAAACTATTATTACAAAAAGGACAAAAATATTTTTCTCCTGAATAGTAAGCTTTAAGAAGTTTTTGCCATCCTCCACGGAGTTTTACTCCGACCGAAAAAGGAATAAAATTTTTTATAAAAGTTTTCATCTTGTTTTTTTTAATTAATAATCAATATTTTTTCAGTAATAAACGTATTATTTGTCTCTAGTTTTATATAATATAAACCCGAAGGAGTTTCTTCAAGCTTTAGTTCTATATTATTTATCCCTTGATGTAGATAAGATGAAAGTAATTTTTTAATTTCTTTTCCTGAAGTATCATAAATTTTCAGATCAACGAATGAATTTTTAGGTAAATATATTAAAACATATCCATTTTTATGTATTGGATTTGGTGAGACTTTAATAAAAAAATTATTTGATGCTGAGTATTCTGTTATATCAGCACCATCTTTATGACATTCATAAGCGCCAATATCAAATAAATTTCCGAAAGGTCGTGAGCGGTTAAGAAGATCATAAGTAATTCCAGCATAACTTAAATCTTTACCTCGATTAATAACTGGTGAATGAACCTGTAGATCATAATTTTGATTAAGAGTATCATCAAATAGTATTTGGGATGAATTTAATGCACAATAATTATTTAAAGTATCAAATATGGTATAAGGAATATCAAAAAAAACAATTCCGGGGTTAACTATTAAATTATTATATGCTTTATTTTGCGAACTACCATAATTAACAAACTTTATTCCACTTGTTTTGGGACCAACGATAGTGTTATTATAAAAAGATAAGCTGGTTCCAGCAGGAGCGTATTTATCAGTTGCATATATACCGTGTTTGGGGGTTTCTGAGTTATAAGTTTGTCCTGAATTAATTATTAAATTATTGAAAATCTTGCTGTTCCCTAAACCAAAATAATCAATACCATCACCTTTACCGTCTGAAATAATATTATTATAGCAATCGCACTGGCTTCCACCTCCAACCATGATTCCACTCATTTGATTTGTGGTGGCAGAATCGCTATCAAAAGTTATGTTGTTATCATGAATGGAGCAATTAAATGAGGCTGAACTAACCTGAATACCATCCCAGCCAGTGTGAGATACAATATTATTATGAATATTAACGTTCGAAAGAAGGTGGGGAAAAATTAAAGTATCCTTCCCATTACAATTTAATATAATTCCCGTATAATGAGCGTTTCCAATATACATTCCTTCATTGCCAACATTATGAATATAATTATCATGAATATTCAGTTTTTGTAATTCAAAACTATCTCTTACGGCAGAAAAAGAACAGTCAGGATCGGTTTTTGCTACAATACCAGAAAAAGCTACATTGCAAACTTCGATACGTTCAACTTCAAAATCGGTACTCAAATAATTAATGGATAATCCGCTACCATTCTCCACGTGGTTTATTACAAAACCATATTCGATTCCTGAAGTACCGCTTCCTGTGAGTTTAATATTCGAGCAATGACCAAAGGTTAAGCCATAGTTGCTATTATTATTAATTATTACTGGTCCTTGTTTATTTATAATAACAATTGGACTTTCACTGGTGCCATGTAAATTTTTAATATTTAATTGGTTGTATAACCCTCCTTGCAGGCAAATGGTATCTCCTGCCGTAAGGTTATTTAATGAATTTCCATCTATAACTAAGGTGCTTTGAGAATTGGCTTCAAACATAAAATCACAGCCATTAATTTGTGCCATTATCACAAAAAAGTGGTTAGTAAAAAGAAAAAAGAAAAATATGAATTTTATTTTTAAAGTCATAGTAAATAAATGTTTTTAAGCTCTTTTTGCTCTTTCCCAATTAACGGATTGGCTGCCTTTTAAATATCTTATAAATCCAAGATATACTGCAAAATTCATAATAAAAAAGTAATACGGAATAAAGAAGATTTTTATTTTAATTTTTTGATTTTCAAAATACCAACCGCTCAAAGCCATAATGTAAAATAATACTTGCAAATCAAAAAGTATAGAATACAAATTTAATGAAAATATCCCCTGATTAATAGCAATTATCATGTTTATTATAAATATAAAAGGTAAAGCAACCGGAGCTAATGACCAACGTAACACGCGATGTGAAATATATTGAAATGATAAAACTCCGTATCGAAATGGATTTAGTAGTTCTTTTAGCCGAATAATGGATTGAATACCTCCGGCAGCAATTCTGATTTTACGTTTTAATTCCTCTTTGACATTAGCCGAAGCGGTTTCAATGGCATAAGCATTTGGATTATATTGAATAGTATATCCTTTTTGGGCAATACGAAGCGAAATAATAAAATCATCTAAAAGGGTATCTGGTTCCACTTCCTGATAAAGTTCTGTTCGAATAGCAAAAAGCTCGCCAGCAGCGCCAACCACCGAAAACAATTCGGCATCCCATTTTTTTAAAAGTGATTCATATTTCCAATAAATTCCTTCGCCTGCACCAGCTGCAGTTTCTTTTTCGTTAGTCAATATGCGTTTTTCTCCAGAAACACATCCTGTCATTGGGTTTTGAAAAAGTTTAACAATTTCACGAACAGAATCTTTACCAAGCATAGTGTTTCCATCCGAAAAAATTACAATAGGAGTTTTTACAAATTGTATTCCTCTATTCATAGCTCCAATTTTGCCTCCACGTTCAGGCTTATGATAAACCTGAATTTCAGGATATATTGCAAGCATCTCAGGCGTGCCGTCTGTTGAACCATCTGTTATCCAAATCTGTTGCATCTTTTCTTTTGGATAATCGAGCTCCATAGAATTCTGAACCTTAGCTTTAACAAAATCTTTTTCATTATATGCAGCTACAAATAACGTAACTTCAGGTTCAAAGAGTGGTTCTGAAACTGATTTTGTTTTTCCTGCAATCAATCTTTTTATCCGTATAATTACAAACAACAGAATTCCATATCCAAGATAGGAATAGAATACAATAAATACTAGCATCCAAAAAAGAATTTTAATTGGGATCATTTGTATTTAATTTTTAATGATTAATTTTTTTTGCAGCCATATTGAAATGGTCAATTTTATAATATTCAAAATCAACTATACTATTTAATAACAATTTAATCTTTTCTTCACCTGAATGAATGGTTTCCATTACAATTAAAATATTAGGAAATGCTTTCAGAAAATTAATTGCACCTTCAATAACATTTATTTCCATTCCTTCTACATCAATTTTCATTAAAATTTTATCATCTTTTTTTAAATTTAAACTGTTGTATAAGGAATCTAATGTTTTAATTTCTACATTAACATGCTCCTGGTTATTTTCTTCTTTTTCAGCATGATGAGATGCTCCGGTATTATCAGAAACATATATAAAATCGTCTACTGAATTATTTGAACCCAAACCAAAGTTAAAAGCAATGATTTCATCTTCGAGATTATTTAACATTATATTAAAAGTTAATGCCTTAAATGTTTGTTTAACGGGTTCAAAAGCAAAACATTTCATTTTTTTTTGTGCTAATAAAAAGGAATAAGTACCAATGTTTGCACCGATATCAAAAAAGATATTATAATCCGAATAATGATCTAAAATAAACCTTTTAACATTCCATTCATAAGCATAATTTGCAAACATGAAATCTATGGTATGCTTGCGCGAAATAAACAAACCAAGACTGCTCTTATATAATCTTGTTTTACACGATGTTTTCTTAAAAAGAGTATATTTTATTGAAACAAAAACAAATAAAAATTCTCCATGCTTGATATAATCAATTAAATATCTTCCAAAAGTGATAATTTTCCCCATTAATTTAAATTTATTATTTTTATCTGTTTACTTTTTCCCATTTAAGTGTTTCCTTATTATACTGTTTTATTATTTTTGCCGGATTACCTGCTACCACTGAAAATGGCGGCACATTTTTGGTAACAATGCTTCCGGCGGCTACTACCGAATGCTTTCCGATGGTAACTCCTGCAACTATTACACAATTAGCGCCAAGCCAAACATCATTTTCTACAATAATTTTGGATTGTGTAGTTTTCTGATTAGCCGGTGGTTTTTCTATATCTTCATAACCATGATTTAACCCTGAAAGTACAATATTTTGAGCAAATATAACATCATTCCCTATGCAAATTGGACCAATTAATACATTTGACATTCCTATTCGAGTTCTATCTCCAATAATTACATCTCCAACCAAATTATTAACTGTGGAAAAGTCTTCAATAGTGGAATGAGCACCCAAATGAAATTTATTCCATGGCATTATATCCATTCGTGTACGACGCCTAATTAATGAACCCTTACCCTTTTTATGTATAAACGGATTAATAAACAGTTTTACCCATAAACGGGGTCTAGCCTGATTTACCGGACATAAAGTCCAATAAACAAATCTTTTAATTTTTGAATTTGATTTAATTATTGATGTTAATCCCATAAATATTTATCAAAGTTTAGAACTATTTACTAACTCAATTGCTTTATATAATTCTCTTAATGAATTTTCCCAGGAATGCGTTCGTGCAAAGTTTTTTCTCATCTTTTCTTTCTGGGGCGAGTTTTCAGATAAAGCTTTTTCAATAAAATGAATATATTCGGCTTTTGTGGTGGGTTGATAGGTATAGCCTTCAAAAACATCCATTGCTTTTGTCTTTGTTGCAACGACAGGCTTACCCATTGCTAAATATTCATCAACCTTTAATGGATAGTTTCCAATGGTTATTTCATTAATAATTTGTGGATTAATGGCGACATTGAAACTATTGATATGAGTCATTCTTAGATTGGTTCCTATGGGGCCAAGAAAAAAAACATTCGATATATTATGAAGTCTGCTTTTTTTAAAGATGTTATCTTCAGGTCCTGCAAGAACAATACTCCAATCTGGACGGGCTTCGGCAATATATTCGAGTAAAGAGATATCAAGTCGAATAGTAGTTAAGAATCCCAAATAACCAATAATGGGTTTTGAAATATTAACCATATCTAATGGAATTTCTTTAGAATATGTTTCATTAAAAAAGGAATCATCACAACCTTGTCCAATATAAAATGTATTTTTATTAAATTTTTTTCCGTAATTCTGTAAAAATGTAGAATTACAAGCAACAATATCAGCCTTATGCATAAATTTGGCTTCTATCTGTGCTCCATGTGCTTTCCACCAGTCTACTGCAATTAAATTATCTCGGGTATAATATATTAATGTCTTAGGCTTAAGTAATTCTTTGAGATAAAAACTGCGATATATGTCACTGTCAACAAAAAGAATATAATCTTTAAATCCTAAACGATTAATAGCTTTTTTAATTTGTTTTGCAAAACGTTTATTGTTTATTTTGTTTAAATAATTAAATAAAAAGTTAGGTTTAAGTTGAGAAATTGATTCAAGAAGAGTTCGTGGGTATAGATTCCAAAAACCATTTTTAATTTCGATTAAATCATTTTCTTTACCTTTCAAAATGCTGATTCGTTTCTTAATTTTTGAATCTTTTCTATCAAATAAATAGGTTTTTCTATCCAGAGGTGAATTAACATATAAAACACGGTTGTTTTTTGAAAATTCTAAAGCAATACTTTTACAGTTACTTCCTATTTCAACATCCCAAGCTTGTAAACCGGTAATGATTATATCCTGATCCTTCATAATAAAAAACATTATTGATTGTTATGCATATTATCAGAAGAATAAACTTCTTCATATATTTTCAAAACATTTTTTGCCATAGCATTCCATGAAAATTTTTGAGATTGAACATACCCTTTTTCAATGAGATTTGTAGTAAGAGTATTATCAGCCAATAATTTATTAATTGCTTCAGTAATTTCTTCAGTTTTATAAGGATTAATTAAATATGCAGCTTCACCCGCAATTTCTGGCATAGACGATGTATTAGAAGTTATTACAGGTGTTCCGCAGGCCATAGCTTCTAAAATTGGAATACCAAAACTTTCACGCAAAGAAGGATAAAGGAAAATTTTACATTGACTATAAATAGCTGGCAAATCAGCATTCAAGACATAACCTGTTAATTGAATATGGTTTATTAAATCAGAATTTCCAATTTCTTTGAGAATTTTTGTAAGTTCTGTTTTATCAAAATCCAACATTACTAATGGGATTTTAGAGTTACTGGTTTTTAGAAAATCCGAATAAGCTTTCAGAACACCTTTTGTATTTTTTTGGGATCAGTATTACCTAAATGAAAAAAGAATTCATCCGGAAGATTATATTTTTTTTTGGCTTGTGCAAGTATCGTCGGATCATCAATTTTTTTGAAATGTTCGCTAACTCCGTTATAAACAGCAACTAAATTGTTTGAATCATTCATTTTAAAAAAATCCGCAATACGTTTTCGTTCAAAATTTGAAACTGTAATTATTTTTTTACTCTTTTTAATGATTGCTGGCACTACTAATCTGCGATATAGATTGCCAAATTTTTGATACCAAGTACCTGCTTTTTAAAAACGCTTATGCTTTCTAAGTAAATAATATCATGAAGTGTAACAATAATGGTATTTTAGTAAAAACGGGAGCAGTATTGCTTGTACAATGAAGAATATCACACTTATGAGCTTTGGCTGCTTTCAAAAGGGCATATTGTTCCCAAATTGGATAAAAACCTCCATGTAATTTTACAATTTTAAAATTTTTGTTTCCTTTAGGCATTCGTTATCCCAATCGGGTTTAACAAATATTACATATTGATTAATAGTGTCAATTTTTTGTAGATTATTTATCAATTCCAAAGCAACCATATCCATTCCGTGCTTTTTTTTTCTAAATAATCGCTGTCCTTCAATACCTATTTTCATAATTTTGAATTTGGTAAATTTCCGTTACAATTTCTGATATAAAGATAATGATTTTATTAAAATAAAGTTTTTTCAAAAATTATTTTTTCAATCATTATAGAAATTCATTCTTACTTAATATTTTTTATTGGTTTATTATTTGAATGTTCAGTATGTATAAAATTTTTATTGCACCGATGCTTCGAAATAAAGAAAAAAGCATTAAAAAAAATCCTTTAGGAAGTGACCAAAGGGATAATAGAGTTTTGTAATTATAAAATTTAATAGGTATTGAGAATATAAAAACAAAAACACAACCTACAAACATTACAAACCAGCAAATACTTAAATAAACTGGATTAAATAATAATGATAAAATACAGAATATAAAAAGCAAACCAAGTAGCAAAATCCGAGGGAGCTGGATAAATTGTAAGGCCTTATCAAAATAATCATAATTTCCCTTTGTTATTAAATACCATACAGCTTTTGGAAAATCTTGTCCAAAATAATAAAACTGAGCAGAAAGCCATCTTCGCCTTTGATTTACAAAAACATCAGATTTTTGCACCTTTTCATCATAGACATAAGCATCCTCCAAATATTCAATCACATATCTTTCTCTTAAAAGTTTTAATTCAATTTCTTTATCAAATCCACCTACAGATTTAGCAGATTTCATTAGCTTTTTGAATATCTGATAATCAATTGCGATTGCTGAGCCAATAAGTGCAGATGAAAATCCTAATACTCTATGCCCCTTTCGAAAAATATTATTATTTATTTCTTCACTTATTGCATCAAGTATTGCAAACGAAGTATTTGTATTTTTTGCAATTCGATGTCCCTGAACCGCAACATAATTATTATTAAATGCATTATTAATTTTTGAAAGGAAGTCTTTTTCCATAAGATTATCAGCATCTAAAATTACAGCCAAGTCGTAATTATTTGGCAATATTTCCATTGCCTTATTCAATGCTTTTGATTTTGTACTAATTTCAAAATTCACCTCAATAAGTTTAATGGGAAGTTGTTTTAGGGAGGCGATGGAATTATCAGACAATTTATCTGCAATAATAATAATATCAAAATATTCAGTAGGATAATCCTGATGAAGCGCATCTTTAGCAGTTTCAAGAATGACAAAATCTTCTTTATAGCTCGGAATTAAAACTGCTATTTTTCTATATGTTCCCGAAAATTTATTTTCTAATTTGTACGAAAATAAGCTCGCAAATGAAAAAACAAGAACATAAATAATTGAAAATGCGAAATAACAATAATAATATATTGTAAAACATTAAAAAATTCATACCGTTAATGTTTTAAAGAATTAAGGTTTATGTATTCTTAGAATCAACATCATTTGTATCCTCACCAATATTTACCGAATGTTTAGTAGGATTAAAACTTTTTATAGGTTGTCTTGCATTTATCAAAGAAAATAACATTAGAACATAACCGAGTGGTATTAAATAGAATATTCGTAATGTTTTAAAACTAATAAATTTTTTGGGAATTGCACAAAACATACTGATTATAAAAAGCATAAAAATAATAAGCCAGGCGAAACGTAATACATGATCATTGAATACAAAAGCCAATAATACAGCAAGAAACAATGTTCCACCCAAAAAAATACGTGGAGGTTGGAAATGTTGCATAACTTTTTCAAAATAATCCATATTAAGTTTAACAAATAAATGATAAAATGATCTAAAAAGTACTTTTTAGCATACAATATTTGGTTAGATATCCATCTGGTCCTTTGACGAACAAAACTTTTAGATTTTTCAATTTTTTCATCAAATACATACGCATCTTCTAAGTATTCAATACGAATATGGCGCTCTATCAAGTTTATTTCCAGTTCTTTATCTTCTCCAAAAGAATTAATGGTAGACATATTTTTTTTGAACACATCATAATTAAAAGCCATGCCTGAACCAATTAATGCAGAAGAAAATCCAATTACTCTATGTCCTTTTCTAAATATATGATTATTTATTTCTTCACTTATCGAATCTAAAAGTGCAATTGGAGTATTAAGATTTTTTGCCGTCCGGTGTCCTTGAATGGCAATGCATCCATTTTCAAATGCAGCATTTATTTTTTTCAAAAAACATTTTTCCATCAAATTATCAGCATCTAAAATGACTGCAATTTCGTATTCGTTAGAGGGCAGGATTTGCATTGCTTTATTCAGGGATTTTGATTTTGAACTTATATCAAAAGCAACCTCAATAACTTTTATTGGCAATTTTTTTAATTTATTAAGAGTAATTTCTGAAAAGCTGTCTGCAATAACAATAACATCATATTTTTCTGGCGAATAGTCTTGTTTAAGGGCACTTTGTGCAACATTAACTATTACATCATCCTCTTTATAACCAGGTATTAAAACCGCAATTTTCCGTTCATATTTAAATGGATGTATAGGAATATTGTATTTAAAAAGTCCCGCAATTGAAAAAAACAGAACATAAAATGTCGCCAGCGACATGTAAATAAATATAATCCATTTTAAAATATTTGCTATAATAATTATTATTTCCATTATATGATTTTATTTACAACATTGGATTTTCGTGAATTTCAGAATTGAATAAATTATGAATATGCCAGCCTAAGGCACGATAGTAGGCATAAAACAGTGAAAGTTTTCCCTTCATTAAAAACTTCAATGAATTTTTGGGAATGGCAATAAAAAATTGATATAAGATGGCTAAATAAAAAGTCAAACCAAAATATTTCGTCGCATAAAAATAATACGATTGCGATTCAAATAATAAATTTTCATGGGACTAAGTTTCCCTGTAGAAATTGATTCTTTATGATAAACTAATGAATTATGAACATAGCATATACGAAATCCGGCCCGTTTAATTCGTTCACACCAATCTGCTTCTTCATAATATAAAAAGAATGAATAAGACATCATACCAATTTTTTTTATAACATTCATTGGAACAAGCATTGCAGCTCCATGGGCATAAGCGGTTTCATAATCGGAATCATATTGCCCATTATCAACTTCACGAGACCCAATAGCAAAGTTTCTAAGAGTAAATGGATTCATTGTTGTATATCCTGCATATTGAATTGTATCTGGAGTATGAAAAAACCTAATTTTGGGGCTGACAGCTCCAAATATTGGATATTCTTCAAGTTTGTCAACTAATGGTTCTAGGAAATTTTCAGTAACTTCAGTATCAAAGTTTAATAACATAACATATTTACCACGTGCTGCCATAATACCAAAATTATTTCCAGCAGCAAATCCATAATTAATAGGGTTTTTCACAAAAACAACACCTGGAAATTTTTGTTTTATTATCTGAGGATCATCTTTGGTTGATGCGTTATCTACAACAATAATTTCAAAATTTGGGTAAGTGATTTTGTTAAGCGATTGATAAAAGCACATGTAACATCGGAATGATTATAATTAACCGTTATTATTGAAACCAATGGATAATATTTTCGATGTTTTATTGTATACATACTTTATCTCAATATGTCATATTTTTTATTTTATTGGAATGAGGGATTATGATGCAGATCTTTATTAAAATATTTCGAATATGCCAGCCAATAGCACGGTAATAAGCAGATAATAATTTAAATTTTCCTTTAATAATAAATACAAAAAATTTTTGGGAATAGAAATAAATATTTGGAAAAGTAAACTAATTAAGAATTTAATACCATGTATGTTTCGGCGCATATACAATAACCTGCTTCTATTTAAATAATATATTTTAAGCGGGCTTGTTGCACCCGTTGTTATGGATTCCTTATGATATACCAAAGAATTATAAACATAATAAATTTGGTATCCAGCCTGACGTAGGCGATATCCCCAATCCAATTCCTCATAATATAAAAAATAAGCTTGAGACATTAAACCGATTTCTTTAATAACTTTTATTGGTAGCATCATTGCCGCTCCATGAGCATACATTGTAATTGCATCTACATCATATTGGCCTTTATCTTTTTCACAATAAGCAATACTGTGGTTACGAATGGAATACGGATTAATTGGTGTCATTCCTACATATTGTAGAGTATCCGGTTCAGAAAAGAAGCGAATTTTGGGGCTTACGGCACCAATTTTCGAATCAGATTCTAATTTTTCAACCAAAGGTTCTAAAAAATCACTTTCAACAATAGTATCATTATTAAGCAATAGCACATACTTACCATTAGCGTTTATAATGCCAATATATTTGCTCCGGCAAAACCTAAATTTTCAGGATTTGTAATAAGATGTATTGATGGAAAAACCTGTTTCAGAATATTGGGATCACTGTTTGGGGAAGCATTATCAACGACAATAATTTCAATATTTGGATAGCTTATTTTTTAAGAGAACTCAACATTTCTAACGTAACTTCCAATTGACCATATACGACAGTAATTACAGAAGAAACCAGGGGATAGT
>Ga0268356_10223_pt1 | contig 80964 bp, 77 predicted proteins | sample BioMet10_FD_194415 | JGI IMG/M metagenome (GOLD analysis project Ga0268356, IMG submission 194415) | Sewage microbial communities from Oakland, California, United States - Biofuel 10 (PacBio Assembly) | ecosystem: Engineered > Wastewater > Sewage > Unclassified | place: USA: California | collected...
CGCTCGCGGGACGCAAGAGCCTGTTCACCGGGCAGGGACAGGAATGGTTGGCCGATCGTCAGCAATTGAAAACTGTCACGGCACTGAATGATGTCAATGATTGTCGGTGGGTGGGGTTGACCTGTCTGCAGCAGGTGGTTGAGGAAAATCAATTCGATTACCAGTACGTGTATTTTACCGACAACAGCGATTCTGTTACGAAGGAGCCGCTGTTTACCTCGATTTTAGCTTATGAAGTGGCGCAAAATTCTGGCTATACCCTGATCTATCAAAACGATGACGTACGGATTTACCGCAAAAAATGACCTGCGGGCGTGAACCTGGCATAAATCCTGCATCTTTATTGGGGAATGATTTGAACAGGAGGCCAGGATGGTCAAAAATTAATCTGGTTATCAATTACCGTTTTATTAACCGCAGTCACCGTGTACGTGACTGGCGGGGGAACAACGCCAACAGTGACCCCCACGGCAACGCTGTGCGCGGACTGTACGGCGGTTCCTACCTCTGATGTGACGACCATCCCTGACACGAATACGGCTACACCGGCAGCTACCCTGACGGCTACGACTGCTCCGACTGCTACCGCCACGCTGGTTCCCACGGCTACTTCCACCCCGGCGCCAACGGCGACGCCTACTCCACTGGCTTATGCTGTCCAGGCAGATACCCCGGTGTATATGACCAATTTCGCTCACACCGATGCCGCCTGTAACTGGGCAGGGGTTGCCGGGCAGATCTTTGCTTCTGATGGCACGCCGGTACAGAATTACATTGTCAAGGTCTTTGGTACTTATAATGGCTCGGCTTTCAGCAGCCTGGTGATCAGTGGAATGGTGACCAACGATCCGTATGGGCCGGGTGGATATGAAGTGGTGCTGGGGTCCACGGCAGTCAATACCAGCAATACCTTGAGCATCCAGGTGTTTGACAATGCAGGCAAAGCCATGACGAGCCCATTAATTTTCAGTACCTATGCAGATTGTTCCAAGAATCTGGTGATTGTCAATTTCAAAGCCAATTGAGTCAATTCATCGAAAAGTTTCCATCCACTCGAAAGAGTGGATTTTTTATATCGTATAATCGATATATCAAGTATTAAGGAGAGATTCAATGAATGAGGATTTTTCTCCATCAGATTATTTTCTGCGAATCTTGCATTTCTGGTGGGTAATCGCACTCGTCATGATTGCGGGTGGAATTGCGGGTGTAATGGTTGCTCGAGTACACCGACCAGTTTATGAATCCAAGGCCATCATTAATACCATTCTCGATTATTCAAATTTGGAAAAACTGGATGACTACGAATCCGATCAAATCTACCTCACCGTCGGTGAAATTATCGGCTCTGCTGGGGTGAAGGATGCCGTGGTTCAGAAAGCACAGCAGGAGCAATTGCCCTTCACTCAAGCACAAATTCTGGATAGCCTGTCACTGGATCGGGTAGATACGCGTTGGGCGTTGCGGGTCCGGCTGAGTGATCCGCAGCAGGCGCAGCAGGTCAATCAGTTGTGGGCGGATGCAGCCATGCAGGCCTTGGATCAGATGAAAATCGATTGCGGTTACCGGTTATGCCAGTCAGCAATATATTCATTCGTTGGTGACCTGCCTGCAGCAGACGGTGATCCTGGAATCGGGCTCATCTGAGTGCGAGAGCCGTGATTTTGCCGATATTCAGCAAGAAATCAATTCGATCGTTACTGATCCTTCCAGCCAGATTGCTTCAGGCTCCCTGTTGGTCAATCACGCCAGCTTTGAGCTTACCCAGACTCCTTCTTTGCCGGGGAAACCAGTCTTATTTGCGCAGAATTTATCAGGGCTGGTGGGGGTATTCCTGGGCCTGATTGCGGGGCTGATACTCCTGGCGATCAAACCGCGGGAAGTCTCTCAGCAGAAGGCGTCATAATGGCAAAATGGTTGGAACGGCTTACCTGGATCTTCTGGTTGGCTCTGGTGGTGAGCTTGCCTTTCACCAGTTTGCCGCTTGTGGCAAAGTTGATTCATTCTTCTTCGGTAGCTCCGGCAGCGCTGATCTTTTTGGGATTGTTGTGTGTTACCTGGCTTCCGGTGTACCTCTGGAAGAAGGGTACTTTCCCGACACAGGTTAAGATAGCGCTGGCTTTTTTCTTGACGGGTCTCATTGCGACAGGAATCAGTTTCTTTTTGGAAACCCCTTCATTCAAAGATGAAACTTTACTTTCTAACGTGGTCTCTGGGCTGGTCACTTTTTGCATCGGCATACTTTTTTATTTGATCACCACTGTTTTGCCGCATGATAACCAGAAGATTCGCCAGACTTTACAAGCAATCAACTGGGGTGGGGCAATCATGCTGGGCTGGGACGTGCTGGTCAGTGCCATCACCTTTTTATCCCCTGGTGATACACCGACCTATTTGCGGGTGGTACAGCATTTGTTTACCACCACCACTTTCTTCGGAATTCGTTCTGTAGGTTTTGCGGCTGAACCTTCCTGGCTGGCACATATTCTGAACATGGTTTATTTGCCTTACTGGCTGGGAGCGACGATCAGCAACTATACCGCAGCACGCAAGAAAATCTGGAAGATCTCTCTGGAAAATGTCTTGCTGGTGGTGGGCTTTGGAGTATTGTTCAAAACCCTTTCCCGTGCCGGGTTGGGAGCTTTCATTCTGGCTTTGGGCTTTTTCTTTGTGCAGCTCAATGTCTGGGTGGTAAAGAAAATCTCTCAAAAGGTAGGGTCGAAAACCGCACGTGGTCTGGTCACGACCGGGTTGATTCTGGGATTGCTGGCGCTCTATGTGGGGGGAGCAACTGGCATGGTTTACGTGTTGAGCAAGATCGATCCGCGCATGGAACAGGTTTTTTCACTGAACATTCTGACTCAGTCGGGTTTTACCAAATATGCGGATACGCTCCAATTTGGGGAGCGTTTCACCTACTGGCAGGCAGGTTGGCGTACCTTTAACCAGCATCCATTGATCGGAGTGGGGATCGGTAACGCTGGCTTCTACTTTACTCAGAATTTGCCGGATAATGCCTGGAACCTGGCCGAGGTGCGGCAGTTGATCTATCATACCAGCGGGCTGATGAATGTTAAAAGCATGTGGTCACGAATTCTGGCTGAAACAGGGATTGTCGGGTTTTCCTTTTTCCTGCTGCTGCTGGTTGTTACCGGGATCACGGCTTTCAAGCTGACCCAATCCGCGAACCGTATGAAGGTGACCGTGGGCAGGATGGGAATCTGTATGTTAATGGCATTTATCATCGAGGGTTTTAGCGTGGATAGCTTTGCTCTGCCTTATCTCTGGTTTACCTTAGGCCTTGTAGCAGCTGTCTGGCGCTGGAGCAGTCAAACACAAACAAGACAAGGGGAAACAAATGGATCGTTCTGAAAAAGCAATCTTAATTGTATTTTTGGTGTTGATTGTGCTGGGATTGTGCCTGGCGGTCACCTGTGGACTTTCTTTGCGATTTACTGATCTGGGCAAGGAAATCATCTCAGATGTTCAATCTACTCTGGATTCGACGGCAGATTGGGTGGAGCCGACCGAGGTGATCTCTACCCCTGCTCCCCGGTCAACCCCGACAACCCCTCATACCTTTAGCGATACGCCGGAGCAAACTCTGGCTGCCCTGCAGGGCACAACGATCCCAGAGGCAGATTGGATTCAGCTCTCTGAGCAGTTTTACGGAATTACGCTCTCTTCTGAGCAAATGATTCATCCAGCCCCACAATATCACAATGGCGATGAAGCTCAATTCTGGGTGATGGATGGGGATACCAATGAGAACCAACAGGTGACGGCAACCTTGCGTTATCAGACGGATCATGTCTATTTCTGGGTCGAAAATGGCGTGCAGTATGACAAAGTAGCTTTAAAAAAAGCTGTTGAGACTTTTTCGAACAAGATCTATGAAACTGACCGTGAGTTTTTTGGCTCCGAACGCAACCCTGGGATCGACGATGACTCGCATGTGTACATTCTTTACAGCACGGGGATCGGTGATAACGTGGCCGGGTACACTTCTTTCAGTGACTCTTATCCCCAGCAAATTCAGCAGTACTCGAATCAGCACGAAATGTTCTACTTGAATGCTGAAAACCAGGATCTGGCAGATACCTATGTTATGGACGTCATGGCACACGAATTTCAGCACCTGATCCATGAAGATCACGATGGTAATGAACAGCTCTGGCTGAATGAAGGTTTCTCCGAACTGGCGGTATATTTGAATGGGTATAACCCTGGTGGCTTTGATGAACTCTTTGCCATGGATCCGGATATTAATTTGACCGAATGGCCGAATGATGATTCGGCGACCAGTGCTCATTATGGCTCAAGTTTTCTGTTCACCCTTTATCTCTTGGATCGCTTTGGGGAAGATACTACCAAAGCAGTTGTTGCCAATACGGATAATGGGATGCAGAGTATCGATGAGGTTTTGGCGCAAAACAACGCTACCGATTCATTGACGGGGAAGCCGGTCACGGCGGATGACGTTTTTCAGGATTGGGCCGTGGCGAATTATCTGGATAATCCTTCTCTGGCTGATGGGCGTTATGGATACGCTAATTATTCAGGCGTTCCCGACTTTACCTCTGCCGCTGTGAGCGAGGTCTGTGGTTCTGGTACCATTGATGGAGATGTCAATCAGTATGGTACTGATTATTATGCTTTCACCTGCAGCCAGCCTTACGAGATTGTGATCGATGGGGCCCCGACTGCCCCGGTGCTTTCAGAATATCCGCTGGAAGGCAGCCATTATGTGTGGTCGAATATGGATGATATGTCGATTACTCAGATGACGAAGACCTTCGATTTTACAGATCTGAGTGGAAACATCGATTTTATTTATCATACCTGGTTCGATATTGAACAGGATTACGATTTTGCCTATCTTTTGGCCAGCACGGATGAAGGGCAAACCTGGCAGATGCTGGATACCCCATCGTGCACTACCAATAACACAACCGGGAATAACTTTGGCTGTGGTTACAATGGTTCCTCTGATGGCTGGTTGACCGAGGACGTAGATCTTTCTCAGTTTGCGGGGCAGAAAGTCATGTTGCGGTTCGAATACGTGACTGATGAGGGGGTTACCGGAGAAGGAATGGTCATCGATCAAATTTCGGTTCCGCAGTTGGGCTATGAAACGGGATTCGAAAGCGACGATGGCGGCTGGGATCTGGTCGGCTTTAGCCGCATTGAAAATCAATTGCCGCAAACTTTTCTGGTTTCTTTGATCAGCGGATCGGGCAATCAGACCACGGTGGAAAAATATCAGGTGAGCGATGGCCAGCCTTTGATTCTGACGATCGACGGAGCAGACGTAACGGTGATCATCAGCGGTACTTCACGCTTCACCCGGCAGCCCGCGGAATATCAGATCGAAACGGATTTTAATCAGTGACCCTTTGACGATTGAGATAAAACAAACAAACGACTGGCCTAACGCCAGTCGTTTGTGGTTATCTGGAATTTCTTTTGCTTAGCGAGCTGCGGCGACCAGTTCTTCTTCTTCACTTTTTGCGACGGCAATTCCTTTTTCAACATCCACTTTGGTCAGGATGATGATGCCGACGATAAAGAAGAGAACGAGTGACGCAATGCTCAAACGTGATTCTCCCATGATGGTTGAAACCACTCCAAAAATGGCTGGCCCCAGAATGGAAGCGAATTTCTCGAAGACACTGAAGAAACCAAAGAATTCAGCCGATTTGCTCTTGGGAATCAGCTTGCCGATCAAAGAGCGGCTCAAAGCCTGACTTCCTCCCTGTACGGTGGCAACGGCAAAGCCAAGTACCCAGAATTGCCATTCGTGGTACAGGAAGTATCCCGCCACCGCGATAGCGGTATAGATGGCCAGGCTGATGTAGATGGAATTTTTGGTACCGATCTTCTTGGAAAGCCAGCCGAACAAAAAGGCAAACGGGGCAGCAACAAATTGGACCATGAGCAGAGTGCCGATCAAGGTGGTTTGGCTGAACCCCAGTTCGGTTCCATAAGCTGTAGCCATCACGATAATGGTGCCGATCCCATTGGCATAAACCCAGAAGGCCAGCATTGCCAGAGAAAGCTCGCGATATTTGCGAATTTCTTTGAAGGTCTTGATCAGGCGCCGGAAGCTGACGGTGATCGGGTGTTCAGATTCCTCACCCGCTTCAATGCGGCGGGGAGGCTCTTTGACATGGATCAATAACGGGAGGGTGAAACAGGCCCACCAGATCGCAACGGTGACAAAAGAAAGACGCGTCATCAGGGTGGTATCCAGACCTGGGATCAGCCCGGGCAGAACCATGATCATGACCAGGTTGATGGCCAGCAAAAGACCGCCGCCGATGTACCCCATAGCGTAACCGCGGGAAGAAACGTTATCAATCTCGTCCTGTGTGGCTACGTGCGGTAACAGCGCGTCGTAATAGACCAGACTGCCAGCAAAACCGATGTTGCCAAATACGAAGAAAATGGATGCCAGAAGCCAATCACCCGATTGGACCAGATAAAGCAAGGCAGTACCGGTTACGCCAAAGATCATAAAGGCGGTCAAAACTTCTTTTTCGAGCCTCTAAAATCGGCTATCGCTCCCAGAATGGGGCTAATGATCGCTGCGATCAAAGCGGAAATGGAGGAGGTGTAGCCCCAATAGGCAGTAGCAATATTGCTGGGCAGATTACTGGCGGCTACCGAAGCGTAATAGACTGGCAGTACAGCAGCCATGATGGTGGTCGCGAAGGCTGAATTGCCCCAGTCGTACATCGTCCATGCCCAGATCGCTTTCTTGTGTTGCTTTTCGTTTTCGACGGGTAGAGGTGCAGTCGCTTCCATAAAGGAATCCTTTCGAGTGAGATGTTTTCATTATATAGGGAATATCCCTTATTATGACAAAAAAATAACCCCGCTGGTCAAGGCGGGGTTAACAGTTTGTAAAGGTTTCTCTTACAGCCCTAATTTATGGATGGTTTCTTTCAGCACCTGGGCAGATTGCTGCAGCCCTTCGACCTCTTTTTCGTCGAGTGGCAGCCGCAGGAACTTGCTGACACCATCACGCCCAACCACACAGGGGAGGCTCAGGTAGACGTCGTTGATACCGTAATAATCGTGGATCATGGTCGAAACGGAAAGTACGGTGTGCTGCCCGCGCAGGATGGCTTCACAGATGCGTACCAACCCCATGCCAATGCCGTAAAAAGTGGCACCTTTGCGTTCAATGATGTGATATGCTGCATCGCGGGTCTGTTCGAAGATCTTGGCGTAAACGTCTTCGTTATACTCTTCGCAGTTCATTTTGCAGTAGTCCGAGAGAGCCATGCCGGCAATGTTGGCCGACGACCAGACTGGTACTTCGCTGTCGCCGTGTTCACCAATGATGTAAGCATGCACACTGCGTGGATCCACGCCGGCGTGCTGGCTGAGCAGGGTAGCGGAAGCGAGCGGTATCCAGAATGGTCCCTGAGCCAATCACGTGGTTGGCAGGCAAGCCCGAGAGTTTCATGGCGGCATAGCTCAAGATGTCGAGCGGATTCGAGGCGATTAGCAGCAGACCATCCGGGTTGTACTGGATCACCTGAGGGATGATCGATTGGTAAATGGCATAGTTGCGCTGTACCAGATCAAGGCGGGTTTCCCCAGGCTTTTGGGCCGTGCCTGCGGTGATGACGACGATTGCCGCGCCGGCACAATCAGAATAATCCCCTGCCCAGATGCGAGTGGAATGGGTCAGGGGAACTGCATGGTTGAGGTCCATGGCCTCACCTTCGGCGCGCTGTTTATTGCTGTCGATCAAAACAATCTCAGAAGCGAGACCGCTGCCCAGAAGAGCATAAGCGAATGTGGCACCGACGTTGCCCACGCCGATGATCGCGATTCGGGTCGAATTTCGATTTGTGGTTTTCATAATTCATCCTTTATTGCGATATATTATACAATATTTGTCAGAATAAGAACAACAATCTCATTCTTCTTCTGTTAATAATAACCAGATTTTGCTTTTTATCTTTTTTTTGAAAATGTTATAATTTTTTGTTACGTTTGTGATAGAATAGCGGTATAGAAAATATGTTCAAATGGAAGATGCTCAATGACTCAAAACACGATTCGGGTAACGGGTGCTCGTTCTCATAATCTAAAGAATATCAATGTCGAGATTCCACGCGATAAGCTGGTGGTGATTACCGGGTTGTCTGGTTCAGGAAAGTCTTCGCTGGCTTTCGATACGATTTTTGCTGAAGGGCAGCGACGGTACGTCGAAAGCCTTTCAGCGTATGCCCGTCAGTTTTTAGGGCAGATGGAGAAGCCAGATGTCGATTCGATCGACGGCCTTTCCCCGGCGGTTTCAATTGATCAGAAAGCCACCTCGCGCAATCCACGTTCGACGGTGGGGACGGTCACCGAAATTTACGATTATCTGCGTCTGTTGTTTGCGCGGGTGGGGGTACCTCACTGCCCGATCTGCGGACGGGTCGTGGTCAAGCAATCCGCGCAGGAGATCGTCGATCGCATCGAAGCCATGCCAGAGGGGAGCAAACTGCTGATCCTGGCGCCGGTAGTACGGGCACGCAAGGGAACCTATCAAGCAGTCTTTGAAGAGATTCGCAAGGCCGGGTTCGTGCGGGTGCGGGTAGATGGAACGGTGTATAACCTGGAGGATGAGATCGAGCTGGACCGCTATAAGATTCATACCATCGAGGCGGTAGTGGACCGTATCGTCGTTTCTCGAGCAACAGAAACCGAAGAAGTCAAAACCAACCGTTCTCGTCTCACTGATTCGGTGGAGACCGCGCTGAAGGTGGGCGAAGGCTATTTAACGGTCCAGAATCTGTCGGCAGAGCCGGCGCAGGATATTTTCTTTTCTGAACACCTGGCCTGCCCCGAACATGGGATCAGTCTGCCTGAGATTGAGCCGCGTACGTTTTCTTTCAATACTCCGCATGGTGCCTGCCCTGATTGTGAAGGGCTGGGCAGCAAGCTGGAGATCGACCCGGAGCTGCTGATGCCGGATGGCGAGCGTTCGCTGAATGACGGTGCTATTGCTGCACTGGAATGGAATGGTCCACGCGATCAAGGCGGATATTACTGGCAGATGGTGGAAGCCGTCTCCAAAGAATACAAGATTGATCTGGATGCGCCGGTCAACACGATTCCGCAGGAGAAGCTGGAGAAGATCCTGTACGGCACTGGCAAAGAGGCTATCTCGATTACCATGGAAGGTCGCCACGAGCGGCAGACCAGCTTTCAGGCCAGCTTCGAGGGAGTGATCCCTAATCTGGAGCGGCGCTATCGTGAGACGAACTCGGAATACATTCGCAATAAAATTGGCGAGTTTATGAGTGATCGTCCCTGCCCAACCTGCAAAGGACAGCGTTTGCGCCCGGAAGCTCTGGCAGTGACGGTGGATGGTCATAACATTGTTGAGGTCACTTCCTGGCCGGTCAATCGCACTCTCGAATTCATTCAGAAGTTGTCGGGAGAGAGCGGAATATTGAATGCGCGTCAGCAGGCCATTGCAGAACGTATCCTCAAAGAAATTCAGGCGCGTCTGGGTTTTCTGGTCGATGTTGGCTTGAACTATCTGACACTGAGCCGCTCTGCCGGTTCACTCTCCGGCGGCGAGGCACAGCGGATTCGTCTGGCAACCCAGATTGGTTCACACCTGATGGGGGTGCTGTACGTGCTGGATGAACCTTCTATTGGGCTGCATCCGCGGGATAACGACCGGTTGCTGGCAACCCTGAAGCACCTGCGTGATCAGGGCAACAGCGTGCTGGTGGTCGAACATGATGAAGAAACGATTCGCTCCGCTGACTGGATCGTTGATCTGGGGCCGGGTGCAGGCGAACACGGAGGCAAAGTCATTGCCGAAGGCCCGGTAGAGGCAATTCTGGCGAACCCCGAAAGTTTGACCGGGGCTTATCTGTCTGGACGGAAGCAGGTGCCCATTCCCAAGAAGCTGCATCCACGGAATGGCAAGATGCTTAAAATCGTTGGCGCCAGCGAGAACAATCTCAAGAACATCACTGTCGAAATTCCGCTCGGACAATTTGTGTGCATTACCGGGGTCTCGGGGTCAGGAAAGTCGACCTTGATGAATGATATTCTCTATAATTACCTGGCACGCGATCTGAATCGTGCCCATACCCAACCTGGAAAGGTAGAGCGGATCGAAGGCCTGGAGTATCTGGATAAGGTGATCAATATCGACCAATCTCCTATTGGCCGTACCCCTCGTTCAAACCCGGGTACTTATACTGGCATGTTCGATGAAATCCGTACTCTTTTCGCGGGCCTGCCCGAAAGCAAAATGCGGGGGTACAAGTCTGGCCGTTTCTCGTTCAACGTTCATGGCGGGCGGTGTGAAGCCTGTCAGGGGCAGGGACAGCTACGCATCGAGATGCAGTTCCTGCCAGACGTGTACGTGCCCTGTGATGTTTGTCACGGAGCTCGTTTCAACCGTGAGACGCTGCAGGTGAAATTCAAGGGATTATCGATAGCGGAAGTGCTGGATACCACGGTCGAATCTGGTCTGGAGTTGTTCGAGAATATCCCGGCGATCTATAACAAGCTGAAGACCCTGCAGGAAGTTGGCCTGGGCTATATCCGCATCGGGCAGCCGGCAACGACACTTTCTGGCGGCGAGGCGCAGCGGGTCAAGCTGGCACGTGAACTATCGCGGCGAGCTACCGGGCGCACCCTTTACGTACTGGATGAACCCTCGGTGGGGCTGCATGCCGCGGACGTGCACATGCTGATCGACGTTCTGCAGAAACTGGTCGATTCGGGGAATTCCGTGCTCATCATCGAGCATAATCTCGATATCATCAAGGTGGCGGATACGATCATCGATCTTGGCCCCGAGGGAGGGGATATGGGTGGGGAACTCATAGCCACGGGTACCCCCAGCGAAATTTGTCAGGTGGGTAATTCTTATACCGGGCAATTCCTGAAGGATTATCTGGTGCTGCACCATCAACTGGAAAAAGTGGAGAAGATGGCCTGAGCCAGATATTGACCGCTGTGCGTGGTTATGATAAAAATAGCTGGTAAGTTATTCTACAGGAGTGTGTGTGTTTAATTCGTTTGTCTCGGTCATTGTAAGCAGAAATGGATGGTGTGTGCGCCCGTAAGGGTTAGGTTTCGTTTGTCTGAAAACAAGCCAACCACGGGTGCATCACTTTCCCCGTGGTTGTTTATTTAACAATTCGTTGCTGCAGTCAATGTCAGAATTGCTGAATTGTTAATGTTCGAGCCGTTTGTTCCGGTCAGCCATGGGATTCCCATGGCTGATTTTTGCTTAAGGGCCCAATGAAGAAGAATTACACACTTGAATATCCGCGTCGTCATGACAAGAAGAAAGATCTTTCAAAGAATCATAGAACAGAGGAAAGACGAGAGAAGAAACGAAAGCAAAAAGAATATGATACCGAAACAACCTTCCGATGTGCTCATTGCGGAATGCTGGTGAATTGCAGTCGGGAGTATTCTGGCGTCAATAATCGCAATCATTGCCCGAATTGTCTGTGGTCACTGCACGTTGATCTGTTCAAAGCCGGTGATCGCAAAGCGGAATGCCATGCGCGCATGCGCCCAGTTGGGTTGACGCTGAAACATTCCCCCAAGAAGTATTCCAGCGAAACCACTGGTGAACTGATGATCATCCACGAATGTACCGCGTGCGGAAAGATATCGATCAACCGCATTGCAGCGGATGATTCACCGGGAAATTTGCTGGCGTTGTATGAATCCTCGGCGCGTGATGAGCCTCACCAGCAGGCAAAATTGAAAGATATGGGGATCTTGCCAGTGAGTGCTGCCGATCTGACCACCGTATTCAGCCAGCTATTTGGCTGGCAGTCGATTTTGGAGGAATTTTCTGCGGCCGAACAGGGTGCAGAAGTCTCTCTCCAGGAATCCAGCACTATTGGAGAATAAAGAAAAGGGCCAGCGAGTTTTCTCGCTGGCCTCTATCGATTGATTTCCAGTGTCAGCTTGGGCAAGAGCCTTCTGACGAGCATAAAAAGCAAATAACCAATGGCGGTGCCAAAGATGTTGAGGATCAGGTCGTCTACGTCGAAAGAACGCGGCAAAAAGAGTTGCCAGGTCTCGATCAATAATGAGAAGGCAAAGCCCAACAGCAAAGTTTTCCAGAAGCGCCGCATTTTCGGATAGAGCAAGGCTGCCAGCAATCCGAGGGGAGTAAAGAGGAAGATGTTGCCGAAGAGATTGATGATCGACCAGATGTTCTCGCTCTGAATGATGGCTTTGACCATCTTATAGATGCCAATGAAGGGTACCAGGTTGATATTTCCGACAAAAGTCAGTGGGTGAAAAAGAATTTCAAGAGAAACCGTGTTCCAGAGAATGTAAAACACATCCACGTACAACACGGTGGTCAATACCAGACGTAGCCAGTTGATCCGCTGCCCGGATTGGCGGCGGTGCAGGATCGTGATCAGCCAGTACAGCGCGAGCAGAGGCAGTGCAAGCAGGAGCACCTGCAGAAAGGTATCAAAGAAGTAACTCATTCCCCAAGTTTACCAGAGGAAAAGACAGAAAAATGAGAAAAGTTTGTGCTCTCTTCTCAATGAAAAAGCGGCAGTCTGTTTTTAGACTGCCGCCTGAACTTTCGTGTTCTGGAGATCAGATATCCAGATTTCTCACTGCATGAGCGTGAGTGACAATAAAGCGGGTGCGCGGAGGAACAGCACTGCCCATGAGCATATCGAAGGTGCGATCCGCAGCGGCTGCGTCTTCAATGGAAACGACAAGCATGGTGCGGGTTTCGGGGTTCATGGTGGTTTCCCACAACTGGGTGGGGTTCATTTCACCCAGACCTTTGTAGCGCTGAATCTCGGCTTTTTCTGCCACGGCACCCAGTTCTTTGAGATAAGCATCTTTTTCGACGTCAGTGTACACGTATTTGTGATTGCCTTTGTGGCTGATGCGATACAGAGGCGGCTGGGCAATGTAAACGTGGCCTTCCTCGATCAGTTTCGGCATGTAGCGGAAAAAGAAGGTGAGCAACAGGGTACGAATGTGGCTGCCATCGACATCCGCATCGGTCATGATGATGACACGGCCGTAGCGCAGGTTCTTGATGTCGAAGTTATCGCCGATGCCGGTGCCTAGAGCGGAGATAATGGCCTTGATCTCTTCATTGGAGAGGATCTTATCCAGGCGGGCGCGTTCTGTGTTCAAAATCTTACCGCGCAGGGGCAGGATTGCCTGGAAGTGGCGATCACGACCTTGTTTGGCTGATCCACCTGCCGAATCACCTTCGACGATGTACATTTCAGATTTGCTGCTGTCTCGGTCAGAGCAATCGGCCAGTTTTCCGGGCAGGGTCATGCTTTCAAGCGCAGATTTGCGGATGACCAGATCACGGGCTTTGCGGGCGGCGTCGCGGGCGCGGGCCGAAGTAAGGCATTTCGAAACAATGGCTTTCCCGGCGGCCGGATTTTCTTCAAGAAATTGACCAAAGGCTTCTCCCACGATCTGCTGCACGTAGGTCTGCACTTCAGGATTCATCAATTTGACCTTGGTCTGGCTTTCGAATTGCGGATCAGGGTGCTTGATGCTGACGATTGCGGTCATGCCTTCGCGGGTATCATCCCCGGTGAAGTTGGGATCGCTCTCTTTGAGCAGATTGGCCTTGCGGGCGTAATCATTGATGACGCGGGTGATGGCTGTGCGTAAGCCGGTCAGGTGAGTACCGCCATCGATGGTATTGATCGTATTGGCGAAGGAAAAGATCGATTCATTATAAGCATCGGTAAACTGCACGGCAGCTTCGATGCCGATATTTTCGACTTCCTTTTCCACATAGAAAACGGGATGCAGTACCTCGCGGTTGCGGTCCAGATAGCGGACAAAGGAAACGATGCCGCCTTCGAAGAGGAAGGAGGCTTCGTGTTCCGGCGGGCGCTCGTCCACGAGTTTGATCAGCACGTTTCGGGTAACGAATGCCATTTCGCGGAAGCGCTGTACCAGCGTGTTGAAGTTGAAATCCAGATCGCCCTTGAAGAGTTCGCGGTCGAAACGGAAGGTAGTGGTGGTGCCGGTGCGAGCGGGATCGCATTCGCCGATCTCCTTGACTGGTTCCTGGGGAATACCGCGTTCATAGCGCTGGAAATAAATCTTACCGTCACGATAGACGCGGACTTCACACCACTCAGAAAGAGCGTTCACTGCAGAAACACCGACGCCGTGCAAACCGCCGGAAACCTTGTAGCTGTTGTGTCCGAATTTGCCGCCGGCATGAAGGACGGTCATGACGACTTCCAGTGCGGATTTCTTTTTCTCGGGGTGAATATCCACCGGAATACCGCGGCCATTATCTGAAACGGTCAGGCTGCTGTCGGGGTGGATGGTAACCTCGATGCGATTACATACCCCAGCCAGGGCTTCATCGATTGAGTTATCGACCACCTCATAAACGAGGTGGTGAAGCGCTTTCAGGTCAGTCCCGCCCACGTACATACCAGGGCGGCGGCGAACGGCCTCAAGACCTTCAAGTACCTGAATATCTTTTGCACCATAAGAGGATTCAACGGGTTGTACCAAAAGGGGCCTCCATTTACACGGGCTTACTCATCGGCGTGGACATGTGCTGGATCGTTTCCTGCATCCAACGCAGCCCCTCGCGATAATAGATGAAACTGGCTGCCAGTAAGGCAGTAACGATAAAAGCATGACCAAAGATGCTGATCGTCAGAAGCCAAGAAGTGGCGTCTGGAATCGACCAGACCATGTTCAGCCCTTCACTGATGACAGCCGCGGTGATCACGAACATCCCAGTTCCAGGGAGGAAATAGCGGATCATGCGCATGCTGAGCATCATGGAAGGAAAAGCTTTCTGATTGATGACGAAAATGCCATGCGGTGAAAAGACCAATGGCATGACTAACCAGAGAACGGCAAAAATTCCTAACAACAAAGCGAAATCAGCCAGTTGAACGTTGATAAATAAAATGGCCGAAAGCAGCATCATGGCCGGGAAGGCCAGAATCATGACCACCACCAGCAGGATCAGGGCCATGGCAATCGATTGACCAAACTGGAACAAAAGTTTTTCGAAATTGACCTTTTCTTTCGACTTGGCGGTGGCCTGTGCCAGAGAATTGAAGTACAGACTGCCCAGAAAGAAACCGATGATGACGAGGGCCAGCAAGATCAAGAAGGCATTTCCCAATGAAGGAACCTGGTATTGCAGGGTATTGGTGATCGGGGAATCCACCACGGTTTCACGCGAGAGAAAAGTCGGCACTCCGATGGGAAAAGTACGGATCAGCGTGGCCAGATTGAAGTGGGTGAAGAATTGTACCCACATCTTTTGCATTGAATCAAGCGTGCTTTGAAAGTCAGCTCCCTGTGCCTGAAGCAAGCTCTTCGACAGCAGACTTAATTGGGGCAGGATCAATTGATCCAGTCGCAGCTTGGGACCCAACCAGAGAGCCCCATCCAGCACCACAGGGATTGCGATCAGCCAGATGTTGTTGGCGACAGTATTAAAACCGCTCACCAGGGTAGGGAACAGCCTGGGTGGTTGAGATTCGGTAATAGTAGGAGGCGTATTCATACGATTAGTAATTTTACCATAATACATGCGTTCTATTCCTGACCCAAAAGGGTGAAAATGCCGCTGGTATGGAGCAAAAAGCTGCCCTCGCCTAAACCGGGCGCTAAGTGTAGAATAAAATGGATGAACGAAAGACATGTATTCCCAGATCAAACGCGCTTGAGTGTGGTCACGGCAATGATTTTGCTGGCCTATGCATCTGCCGCGTTTGTGCATTTCCCGCAAAATACGATTTCGTTGCAGCTGCCGGGTTTCCTGTTTGTGGCAGAGATCAACTTTTTCACGGTGATCTCTTTGCTGGTTGCCGGGATGGCCGCTGCTGGCAGCGATTGGGTGATTGCGGATCACCCTGCCCTGGGTGAAGGTCCACGCTGGCATCACTGGCTGCTGCCCTCTCTGACGGCTTTGGTCATTGGAGTGCCTTTGAATGAAATTGCGGTCAGCGCTGCCTGGTGGGTGATCTTTGCCATGGGCGGAGCCCTGTTTGTGGTGGCTCTGGTGGCCGAGTACATTTCCGTGGGCACTGGTGATTCTCTCTATCCATTTGCTTCCATGAGCCTGACGGTGTTGGCGTTGGCGCTGTTCCTGATCCTGGCGATCACTGTGCGCGGGGCCGGGCTACGTCTGTACGCCGTTCTGAGCGCGGTGATCCCCGCCACGGCGTTGGTAAGTGCTCGAATCCTTAATTTGCGGTTGATGGGAAAGTGGCCGCTGCACTGGATCGCTGGAATCACGGTGATCGTCAGCCAGCTGGCCTTGTGCCTGTTTTATTTACCTATTCAGCCAATCATGTTTGGGCTGATCTTGCTGGGAGCAGTTTTTGCCATGATCGAGTTGGCGGTGGCTGTGGAAGAAAGCGGAGAACTTGCCCACCAATGGCTGCGTCCCACGTTGATTTTTGCTGGTTTTCTTTTCCTATCTGTCATTTTGTAATCGATTTGCAAGGAGCTGACGTACCTTTTTGACTTCAGAAGGGTTATATCTGTTAAGTTCGGAGGAGAAATGGCTACCAAAATCTTATTCGTATTGGTGATTTCCTATTTGATCGGTGCAATCCCGGTGGGGTATCTGATTGTCAGAATCTTCAAAGGGATCGACGTGCGCACCGTGGGCAGCGGCCGTGTAGGTACTACGAATACTGTGCGTGCTGCGGGTCCGCTGGCGGGTATCTTTACCGCTATCCTGGATGCCAGTAAGGGAATCGCTGTGGCAGCCATTGCCCATGCCATGATGCCGGCAAGCATCTGGATGAAAGTACTGGCCGTGGTCTTGGCCGTGGTGGGGCAGATCTTCTCGATCTTTCTCGTCGAACGCGGCGAAAATGGGCGGATCCGTTTACGCGGCGGTGCCGGCGGGGCTACCACTTTTGGCGGCGTAATTGCTCTCTGGCCAGTGGCAGTTTTGATTATTTTGCCGCTCGTGCTGGTGGTCTATCTGGGGATTGGCTACGCCTCTTTGACTACGATCAGCATTGCTTTCTTTTCACTGGTCATTTTCTTCTTCAATGCTTTGCAGGGCACAGGTCCCTGGGAATACCTGTTCTACGGTGCAGCTACTTTGTTTATTGTCTTATATACTCTGCGCCCCAATTTGGAACGACTAAAGAACGGTACCGAACGGGCGGTAGGGCTGCGTGCTTTTTTACAGAACCGGGCCGAACGTGCGCTGCATTCTGATCAAACGAAATAGTAACTTCTGAAAATACAAAAAAACCAGATACTTGAGAAAGTATCTGGTTTTCATTTTCTAGGGTTCCGAGATCACTTAATAATTTCGTAAAGCTCGATCAACACGCCACCGGTGCTCTTGGGATGAATGAAGGCCATTTTGCGGCCGGGAAGTTCAATCGGTTCTTCGTTGATCAGACGGATGCCTTTGGCTTTAAGGTCGGCAAGCATGCCGGCCACATCGTCTACCTCGAAGCAGAGGTGATGCATCCCTCCCCCGCGCTCAGCCAGAAATTTGGCTGCCCCGGTATCAGGAGCCGTTGGTTTTACCAGCTCTACTTCTGTATCAGCTACCGGCAGGAAAGCGACAGTAGATTTTTGCGAGGGAACGTCTTCGACGTGATCGACGGCAATACCCAGTGCATCGCGCCAGAACTTAAGCGCCTCGTCAATATCGGGTACGACAACAGCAATGTGATTGATCTTTGTCAGTTTAGCCATGCGAGATTCCTTTCGGTTATCCCCATACCGGGGGCTGATATTCTCCCCATACCTGGCGGAGGACACCGCAAATTTCCCCGAGGGTGAGGTCGTGTTCGACACATTCGATCAGAAGCGGCATCAAATTCTGCTGGCTTTTGGCGGCTTGAGCCAGCGTGCCCAATAACTCAGCCGCTTTTCCTTGATCCCGGGATTGGCGCAAGGCAGCCAGACGCTGGCGCTGGTTTTCTTCGATGGACGGATCTACTTTGAGACGCTCCAGTTCAATTTTTTCATCGGACTGGAAAGCGTTGACCCCTACCACAACCTGTTCGTTCTTTTCGATTGCCATCTGGGCTTGATAAGCAGCCTCAGAAATTTCGTTTTGCATAAATCCTTTTTCGATGGCGGCCAGTGCTCCGCCCAGGGCATCGATCTGTTGAATGTAATCCATGGCGCGGCGGGCAATTTCATCGGTCAGGTACTCGATGACGTAAGACCCAGCCAGAGGATCAACCGTGTCGGCTACCCCAGATTCATAGGCGATGATCTGCTGAGTGCGCAGGGCAGTACGGACGGATTTTTCGGTGGGCAGCCACAAAGCTTCATCCATTGAGTTGGTGTGCAGAGATTGTGTCCCGCCCATTACGGCAGCCAGGGCCTGCAGGGTTACCCGCACGATGTTATTTTCGGGCTGCTGCGCAGTAAGGGTAGAGCCGCCCGTCTGGGTATGGAAGCGCAGCATCCACGATTTGGGATCCAGGGCGCCAAAGCGTTCGCGCATGATCTGGGCCCACAGGCGGCGTGCCGCCCTGAATTTGGCCACTTCTTCGAGAAAATTGTTATGGGCGGCGAAGAAGAAGGAAAGCTGCGAAGCGAACGCATCTACCTGCTGACCAGTTTTGATGGCTGCCTGAACGTATTCGATGGCATCAGCCAGGGTGAAAGCGACTTCCTGCACGGCGGTCGAACCGGCTTCGCGGATGTGGTAACCCGAGATGCTGATCGTATTCCACAGAGGGATTTCTTTTTCGCAGAAAGAAAAAACGTCGGTGATGAGGCGCAAAGAAGGGGTAGGCGGGAAGATGTAAGTTCCACGCGCTACATACTCTTTGAGAATGTCATTCTGGATGGTACCGCGTAACTGTTTCATAGCGACGTCCTGGCGCTTGCCAACGGCAATGTACATGGCTAACAGCACGGCGGCCGGGGCGTTGATGGTCATGCTGGTCGAGACCTTATCCAGGGGAATTTGATCGAAGAGAGTTTCCATATCTTTAAGCGAGGAAATGGAGACCCCTACCTTGCCAACTTCGCCCAGTGACATGGGGTCATCGGCATCGTAACCAATTTGGGTTGGCAGATCAAAAGCCACGGAAAGGCCGGTCTGGCCCTGATCGAGCAAATAGCGGTAACGTTTGTTTGACTCTTCAGCGCTGGCGAAGCCGGCGTACTGGCGCATGGTCCAGAAACGGCTGCGGTACATGGTGGGTTGGACGCCGCGGGTGAAGGGATATTCGCCTGGAAAGCCCAGATTTTGCATGTAATCGGAATCTTGTGGGGTCGCGGCGCGTGGTAGTGGAATCCCTGAGGGGGTGGTGAATTCAGCTTTGCGTTCTTTGTACTTGCTGACTATGGGTTGAACGACTTTCTCCTCCCAACGTGCTTTTTCATCATCAAGGGTCATAAGAGCCTCTTTACTCAAGAATGGTCACGCACTGACAGTATACCCTAACTGAGCAGTCCATTGCAGTGATGAAATTATGATACACTTTAGCTAAATCTCCCAGGAAAAATACGATGAGCGACTTCTTACAACTTGCAGTATTACTCGTAATCATATTAGTAGCAGCAAAGGTGTCTGGTTATTTGAGTACGCTCATCCATCAACCAGCCGTTTTTGGTGAACTACTGGTCGGCGTGTTGCTTGGGCCTTCTTTGCTCAACATTACCCAGCTTTCTTTCATCACGAATACGCATGTCGGTGATTTCATCAGCGAGATGGGCGAAATTGGGGTGTTATTGCTGATGTTTCTGGCTGGTCTGGAATTGCATCTCAAAGATCTGGCTAAAAATACGCGCGTCTCGGCCACCGCAGGAATTCTGGGCGTGATTTTGCCAGTTGGGATGGGCCTTGGTTTTGGAGAATTGACTGGCATGGATTTCAATCACGGGATGTTTCTGGGGCTGACCCTGGGAGCGACGTCGGTTTCGATCTCTGCTCAGGTCTTGATCGAGTTGAAGAAAATTCAATCCAAGGTCGGTCTGGCTATGCTGGGCGCGGCTGTCTTCGATGATATTCTGGTGATCTTGCTTCTCTCCACTTTTCTGGCTTTTTTGGGGGGTGGAAGCAATTTTGGCGAGATCGTCATGGTTTTTGTCAAAATGGTGGTCTTCCTGGCCCTTTCAGTTGGGGTGGGGCTGTGGCTGCTGCCTTTGATCACTCGCTGGACCAGCAAATTGCCTATTAGTCAGGGAGTTGCTACCCTGGCACTGGTCATTATGCTGATCTACGGTCTGGCCGCTGAGCTGTTGGGTGGAATGGCGGCTATTACCGGCACATTCATCGCGGGTTTGATGTTTGCCCGCACGCCTGAAAAAGGGATCATCGAGACCAATCTCCATTCAATGGCGTATGCCTTTTTTGTGCCGATCTTTTTTGTCAGTATTGGCTTGAGTGTCAATTTACGCACACTGGATATTCAGGCTTTGTGGATTATTTTGGGAATTACTGTGATCGCGATCCTCGGGAAAATCGTTGGCGCGGGAGGAGGAGCACTGCTTTCAAAATTCTCGTGGCGCGAATCATTGCAACTCGGTATTGGCATGATCTCTCGAGGTGAGGTGGGACTGATCATTGCCAAACTGGGGCTGGATTCTGGTTACCTGTCTGCTGATGTATTTTCTGCCATCGTGGGGATGATTCTGATCACGACCCTGGTGACGCCGCCGTTATTGCGTACGGTTTTCAAGAAAGATGATGAAGTTTCTCCCCTTCAACCGGCCCTTGAAGCCGAACCAGAGATTAAAAAGGAGAATTCATAATGTACATGATTTTGCTCGTTTTACACGACCACAGTCGAATGAGGGAAGTGCTTTCGGCGTGGGAAACCACTGGTGTCAGTGGTGTGACGATCCTGCCCAGCACTGGTTTACAACGACTGCAGAGCAGTGATGCTTTTCGAGATGATATGCCCTTGATCCCGAATCTCGAAGATTTAATGCAGTACAAAGAAAAGACAAACCGCACTCTATTCACCATTGTGCCTTCTGAAGCAATTGTGGATAAAGTGGTCGATGCCACTCAAGGGGTGGTGGGTGATTTGAATTTACCCAACACGGGGATTCTGGTTGTGCTGCCCGTTCTCCGCGCTTATGGATTGGATCGAAAAGACTACCAGAATGAAGATACTGACCGTTGACATCGGTACCGGTACGCAGGATATTTATCTCTTCGATTCACAATGGGGTATAGAAAACGGTTACAAGCTGATCCTTCCGTCGCCGACACTGATGGTGCGGAAGGAACTGCAGCAGGCTGCCCGGGCCCATCAGGACGTGCTCCTGTCTGGAGTGTTGATGGGCGGCGGTCCGTCAGGCTGGGGGGTATTTGATCACCTTCGGCAGGGGCTGAAAGTCTACGCTACGGCTGAAGCTGCACTCTCTTTCGATGATGACTTACAGGCATTGCAGCAAAAGGGGATTTTGCTGGTCAGTGAAGAGGAAGCGCGTACGCTTCCTCGAGAGATCAGACGTATTTGCATGCGTGATTTTGATTTCAATGTCATTCGGGAAGCGTTCCACCTTTTCGGCGTTTCTCTTGACGATCTGACCGCGGTAGCCATCGCGGTTTTTGATCACGGTAATGCCCCATTAGATATCTCGGATCGAAAATTTCGCTTTGATTATTTGGATGAAAGAATCCGTGCTGAGAATCGCCTTTCTGCTTTCGCATATGCGGCAGAAAAGATCCCGGCGCAGATGACACGTTTGCAGGCAGTGGCCAACAGCTCCCGGGATATTCCGGCACAGGTGATCGTGATGGATACTGCTCCCGCGGCGGTTTTAGGCGCGACGCTGGATCCATTGACCAGCGGCACGAGCGCGGCCTTTTTCTGAATATCGGGAATATGCATACCCTGGCTTTTCGATTGGGATCGGAGGGAATCGAGGGAGTTTTTGAACACCATACGGGGTTACTGGACCAGGCCCACCTCGAAGAACTGCTGCTGAGATTTGCTGAAGGCAGTTTGACGAATGAGAATGTCTTTGGTCATCACGGTCATGGCGCGCTGATTTACTCGGATCAACCTTTACCCATGGATCACGAAGATTACAACCTGGTCGTGACTGGGCCACGCCGCAGTGTTTTACAGACTTCCCCTCTAAAGCCTTATTTTGCTGCGCCTTATGGAGATATGATGATCGCGGGTTGCTTTGGTTTGCTGCGGGCAACAGCGGATGTAATCCCGGAGCTGCGTGAACCCATCCTGGCGGGGTTGGCCGGAAAAAATGCGGCCGTGGCTCCGTGGGAATTGGAAGCATGACTTTGCTGAAATTTCTTGACCATTTGGGCATGCTCTGGTAGAATTTTGTCCGTTGATGCCCCCATCGTCTAGGGGACCAGGACGTAGCCCTTTCAAGGCTCAAACCAGAGTTCGAATCTCTGTGGGGGCACTAAAACCCGAAATCGCCGCAAGGCGATTTTTAGGTTAAACCCGAGTTCCTCCGTGAGGGGGCGGGCGGATCTTTGTGGGGGCACTAAAACCCGAAATCGCCGCAAGGCGATTTTTAGGTTAAACCCGAGTTCCTCCGTGAGGGGGCGGGCGGATCTTTGTGGGGGCACTAAAACCCGAAATCGCCGCAAGGCGATTTTTAGGTTAACCCGAGTTCCTCCGTGAGGGGGCGGGCGGATCTTTGTGGGGGCACTAAAACCCGAAATCGCCGCAAGGCGATTTTTAGGTTAAACCCGAGTTCCTCCGTGAGGGGGCGGGCGGATCTTTGTGGGGGCACTAAAACCCGAAATCGCGCAAGGCGATTTTTAGGTTAAACCCGAGTTCCTCCGTAAGGAGGCAGGCGGATCTTTGTGGAAGCACTAAAACCCGAAATCGCCGCAAGGCGATTTTTAGGTTAAACCCGAGTTCCTCCGTGAGGGGGCGGGCGGATCTTTGTGGGGGCACTAAAACCCGAAATCGCCGCAAGGCGATTTTTAGGTTAAACCCGAGTTCCTCCGTGAGGAGGCAGGCGGATCTTTGTGGGGGCACTAAACCCGAAATCGTCGCAAGGCGATTTTTAGGTTAAACCCGAGTTCCTCCGTGAGGAGGCGGGCGGATCTTTGTGGGAGCGCTAAAGCCGAAATCGTCGCAAGGCGATTTTTAGGTTAAACCCGAGTTCCTCCGTGAGGAGGCGGGCGGATCTTTGTGGGAGCGTTAAAGCCGAAATCGTCGCAAGGCGATTTTTAGGTTAAACCCGAGTTCCTCCGTGAGGAGGCGGGCGGATCTTTGTGGAAGCACTGACTCATATATATAAATTCTAATAGTTGCTTTTGTGGCATCAACAAAAAAGCGGACACTAAGGGGTCCACTTTTGTTTTAAAGGACAGGTCTTTATAAATTGCTAATAAAAAACCCTCATCTTACATGATGAGGATTTTGAACTCGAAATATTGGATGTGTTACTTTTCAAGAACGCCGGTCAGATCATGCGTCATGGCACCATCGATTCTGACGGGGACGATTTCACCGTCTTCGGCATCATCTTCCAACAGAACGAGGCCGTCGATCTCAGGAGCATCACGGTAAGTGCGGCCGACAGAAAGCCCGTCGCCCTGTCCTTCGATAAGCACATCCATTTTCTTACCGATCCAGGTCTGATTTTTGGCAAGGGAAATCTTTTCCTGCTGCAGCATCAGACGTTCCAGACGTTCTTGTTTGACTTCTTCCGGGATAGGATCGCCCAATGGTTCGCTGGCCGTCCCCGGCTCAAAAGAAAAGGGAAAGGCGCCCACGTGATCGAACTGCATTTCCTGCAGAAAGTCCAGCAGCATCTGAAAATCTTCTTCAGTCTCGCCAGGGTAGCCGACGATGAAGGTGGACCGCAAGGCGAGATCAGGCATTGCCTGGCGCATCTTGGCAATCGTCTGATGTACCCAGTCAATATCCGAAGGGCGCTTCATGCTTTTCAGCAGGCTCGGAGAAGCGTGCTGCAGGGGAATATCCAGGTAGTGCAGCATTTGCGGAGAACCTGCCATTACCTCGATCAAATGATCGGTGACGTAACCAGGGTAGGCGTACAGGATGCGTACCCAGGGGATCTCTGGAACACGCGGCAGCAAATTCTCGAGCAGGGTAGCCAACCCATCTTTCATGCCCAGATCGTAACCATAGTCGGTGGTATCCTGGGCGATCAAGATCATTTCTTTTATGCCTGCGACCTGGAGGGTTTCAGCATCATGCAGGATCGACTGCATCGGGCGGCTGACCGTAGTTCCCTTGATCAAGGGAATGGAACAAAAAGCACACGGGCGACGGCAGCCATCAGCGATCTTCAGGTAAGCACTGGCACCTTGTAGCGCGGTGCGGGCGATACCTTTTTCATCGGTGCCAATGGTGGGGAAGTCAGGTAAATGGTAGCGCGGTGCGGGCGCAAGCACGCATTTCGCCCAACAGATCGAGAATATCCATCCAACGGCGGGAACCGAGAAAGCCATCCACGCCTTCGATCTTCTCGATCATGAGCTGGCGGCTGCGTTCGGGTAAGCATCCGGCGGCGATCAACTTCTGACCGGGCTTTTTGTGCATTGCCAGATCTTGCAGGACCTCGATCGATTCCTGGCGTGCCGAGTCAATAAAGCCACAGGTGTTGACGATCAGTACTTCCGCTTGACCGGGTTTGTCGACACCGCGGTAGCCGTTTTGTGCCAGCAGAGTAGCCATGGATTCAGAATCCACGGTATTTTTGGCGCATCCCAGTGAAACCAGATAAAAAGAGTTTTCTTTCATTGAATCCTTAGAAAGTAGGAGTGGGAGAAGGCATTGGAGTTTCGGGGGTTTACAGTCGGCGTATTCGTTGGCTGCTGAGTCAGGGGTAGGTAACTGACTCGGGGCTGGGTGGCGGTGTTCAGCGCGCTCAAATTAGTGTAACTGGTAGGGCCAAATCGATACTCTTCTACCTGAGAGGCATTGCCTAAAATACCCAGGCTGGTTTGATTGTAATAAACCTCGATGGCTGATCCATCGCCGGTCAACAAATCGATCACACTATTGCCATAGAAAGAGTAGATCGAGCCCGGAGTGACACGGTTGAGAAAGGCGCTTTTCCCATCCACGGTGACTTGCATGAAGGCGCGGTGGTGGGCAACAACGATGACCTGAATCTGGCTGGTACTGGTGGCCAGCAGTGTTTCCTGCAGGTTATCAACAGGAGTGAAGGCGGAGAGCCCGGCTTCGGTGGCAATGGCGGTGGCGCCTTCGATGGTGACCATGTCCGAACTGGCTGGTGTACCACTGGCAAGCAATAGATCGGAGATCGGAATGGCAGTGGGGTTGGCCGGTTGCGAATTAATGCTGAGCAACTGCACTGATCCCCAGATAATGAACACAAAGAATACCAGAAACAACCCGCCGGTGAAGATGAGGTCGGGGGAAGCCCAGACGGCGAATGCCGGTGAGTTTTTCTGTCTGGGGTGTGACGGGCAGGGGAATGCCGGCTTTTTCTGGCGGCAAGGTTTCAAGCCGTTTCTGCTGCAGCGCTTCGGCAAAACGCGACAGAAAGGCTTCTGAATCCAGCCCCAAGAAGCTGGCATAATTGCTCAGCATGCCGCGTCCCTGGACGGTCGAGGGCAATTCATCGAGATTGCCTTCTTCGATCGAGTACAGGTACACCTCGCGAATCTTGATCTGTCTTCGGCATCTGCCAGAGAAAGTCCCAGAGATTCGCGTTCTCACGCAGTTCAGTGCCCATAGCCTCGCACATGGCGTGATAACTGGTGCTGACAGGGGGGACAGTTTGCCCGGTCTTAGGCCCCGCAGAGGCAGAAGGCGCTGGTCGTGCAGATGCCAGAGGTTCTCCCTTTTTGACGATGCGATAGGGAATCTTCTCGCTGAGTTTGCTGAATGAACCCTGCAATTTCTGCGCGCCAGTGTTGAAACCCTCTTTGAGCGAGTCCTTGCCTTTTTGCAGCAGGTCATCAACTACCTCTTTTGCTTTTTCTTCGAGGACAGGTTTGCTCTCTGTGGGTTGAACGGGAGCCACCGGTTCCACCGGGGCTTCCGCTGCAGTTAATTGGTCCAGCAGCGGGTAAGGATTTAGATCAAGAAAATTGGCGTACAGACGAATAAAGCCGCGCGCCTGTGCTCGTGAGGGCAATTGATCGAAGTCATCATTTTCAATTGCCTGCAGGTAGTTGGAGCGAATCTTGATCGCTTGAAAAACCTGTTCGAGCGTCAAGCCTTTTTCTTCGCGCTTCAAGCGCAGTATTGTTCCGACAGTTTGGTCCATCATTCCTATATTTTATACTAAAAAACCGGCCAGCCAGCCCCCAGGCTGAATTGGCCGGTTTTTTCTATTCGATTGATGTGCTACTCTGCAGAGGTTTCTTCAGCAGCAGGAGCTTCGCTGGCCGGTTCTTCGGCAACAGGAGCTTCAGGAGCAGCAGGTGCAGGAGTGGCTTTCGCAGGTTCGGGTGCTTCCCCTTCGCGATAAACCATGACTTTCACTTTTGGGGTGAGGTCAATGGTCAAACGAATGTGAGCGGGATGTTCACCCAGATTGCGAATTGGTTCGACTTCCACCTGGCGACGGTCGATCTGGCTGCCCAGTTTCTTGTTCAATTCATCCGCGATCATCTGGGAGGTGATGGAACCGTACAGTTTGCCCGTCTCGCCAGCTTTGCTGGTGAAGATCAATTCGACGCCTTCGACCAGTTGAGCGAGGCCGCTCATTTCCTGGTTCAAAGCAGCGCGAGTGACGGCGGCTTTGGCGCGAATTTTCTCGACGGATTTGAGCGCACCTGGGGTGGCGAGCACGGCCAATCCCTGCGGCAGCAGGTAGTTGCGCCCGTAGCCATCCGCGACCTTTTTCACGTCGCCGGTGTGCCCCAATTTGTAAACATCTTTGATCAACAGTACTTTCATTTGACAAGCCCTTTCGAAATGAGTGATTTGCGGCATGCGAAGGGTACAACGCATGACCTATGGATTTTACCTTAAGGATGCAGGTTTGGTCAATGATGACTGATTTCAGGGATCAGCTTTAAGCGAATCACGCGATAATGCAGCAGTGCGTTCTGAATGTGCCAGCGCGAGCAGAAGCAAAAGAGCCAGCAGGGGCAAACCAACGCTGAAAATGTCGTGCTGGAGTTTCACCGCCAGGAAGAGCAGCCCAAAAGCCAGAAGGCTCCAATTGAAATAAGCCAGGTTGGTCAGCCAGAAAGAATGTTTCTTTTGTTCCACGACCTCAGTGATCATCAACATGGGGAGGAGGACGAAGAGCAGGTCGTAAGCGCGCAGATAAGGGGTGATCAGAAGCGTGGTCAGGGTTACCAGGGCAATCCCCATTTTGATGGATAACTGAGAGCGATATTTGAACAGGAATCCCACGACAACCCCGATGACCAGAATAGAGAGGATTCCCCAGAGGGGGAGCGTGAGGGCAGGATCATTGCCGGTAATCACCCCGGCCAGGCCATGCAGGTTGGGAAAGAGGTTGTTATCCTCCGATTTATGCAGCAGCACGTGCAGGTAATCAACAAACCAGTGCGGGGAGATTAGAAAAGGAATCAGTTGAATGCCCAGGGTGAACCCTGCCAGCCAGAAAAAGGGTTTCCACGCGCGACGAAATAGCAAGAAAAGGCCGAAGAGAGCGATCAGCGGCAGACCCAGATTGGGCTTCAGGCTGAGCAGGGCCAGAAAAAAGCCAGCCAGTGGAATTCGTTCACGTTCATAGAAGAAAATTGCCAGAGAGAGAAAAAGAAAGAGCAGGGCATCGAATTGCCCGACTGTGAAGTTCAAAAAAAACCGGGCGAAAACAAAATGAAGCGAGAATGATCGGGAAACCGTAGCTCTGCCAGCGAGGAATATGCCATTCGGATAGCAGCAATAGAACCCCAATGGCAATGCCCAAAAAGCCTGTGAAGAGCCAGAGTGTGCTGGCCAGGGGGAGCTCAAGCCAACCCAGAGGAAGAAGGAAAAGGGCTGTGCTTAGAGGGTAGACGTAAAAAAGATTCTCGATCCAGATGGATTGATAAAGGCCATGATTGGCAACCCATAATTCGGGCTGATAGACATTTTCTCCGTGCAGGGTCATGCGTGAGCCCAGCCAGAAGGTGAAGAAATCTAAATTGCGGTAGGCATCATTGACCTGAGAAAGGTAGAAAGCTAGCGCCGCAAACAGGACGATCAAGAAAACAAGAAAAGCGAGGAGGGCAGGATTCAGTTTGGGTGATCTCATGACAAGCATAATTGTATAGCATTTGTTTTTTCGATGCGAATGTTGAGCAGAGAAAATTTAAGGTAGAATGAATAGACTCCTTTTTCAGGGAAAACAAAAATGCGTTCTTCATCGGTTGATTTTTACATTCTGGAGACTTTGCGTGAGGAACATTCCCATCTCAGTTCACACGAGGTCTTTGAACAAATTCAAAAGCAATTGCCGGCGGTAAATCCTTCCACGGTGTACCGCGCTTTGGATCGGCTGGTCAAGTGCGGCAAGGTATCGGTCTCGGATATGGGGACTGGCGCTGAGGTTTATGAGCTGGCTGAAGGAGAAATCCATCATCACATTGTGTGTCAGGGCTGCGGTAAGATCATCACCCTATGCCACGAAGATGTAGATCCTTTCTTTGCCACACTGGAGCGAAAAACTGGTTTCCACATTGTGACCAATCATCTGGTTCTGTTCGGTGAGTGTGCCGATTGCCAGAAAAAGCGTGTCGAAGCCGGGCACAGCGCAAAAGAATGATCATTTCCCCCAGGGGCAAAAACTCCATTCAGATAATTACACCAAAAATCAGGTACCCATTTTCACAGTGTCCTTGCGTACCACATTCCCCGGTTTCATTTTTTTTGTAAAATATTTTCTCCGTTGGGAGAATTAAAAAAAGTAGTTGAAAAATGGCATTCCAGTTTTTCAACTACTTTTTTTGAAGAATATTTTGAGAATTTTTTTCCAAACAAGTTTTATCAATCGCTAACCAGCATTAACTTGGCCCATTTGCCATGCAGGATGCCGATGCCTTTGATCATGTGCAGCATTATTGTGAAGAGCAGAATTCCACCGATCACCACCAGCGGCAGTGACCAATCAGGCAAGAAGAGGGGGGTATTGATATAGATCACTGGCAGATGCAGAACATTTTGGAAAAATGGGATGGAGAATGCACCCAAAGAAACGCCAAGAAAGGCTGCAATGAGGGTGAGGTAAATCAGGCTAAGGGGGAGCTGCAGCAGGGTGTAGCCCAGAGTCAGCCAGACATTCTTGTCTTTGAGCAACAGTTTAAGCTGTTCGGTCCACTTTAAGCCGCGAGGTTTGAAGAGTGGACGGTGCGGCATGCGTACTCCCAGCAGGGCCTCCACAATTCTGCCTTCCAACAAGCCAATGCCGCGCAGGGAATAGAGGAAGAAGAGCAGGAAGAACAGGCCAAAAATAAAGATCAAGAACGAGATCGAGAGAGAAAGGCCTGCGACGGCCCAGCTAAAGTAAACGGTTCCGGTCACAACGCTGATGAGCATAAAGAGCAGCGCACTCCAGGCACGCGTATCAGTATAGATGCCGAAGAAACGGCCTAAAAGTGACCGCTTTTTCTTTTTCTGCACAAAGGATTGCGGTGGAAATAAGCGGGTTTCGGCTTCGACATAAGCGGTAGCGACTTCCTGCGGGGAGCCGTATTGGGCAACTGCCTGGGAGAAGATTTCAGGACGATTTTCGGCATTGGCTGTAAGCAAGGCATCGGTGAGATATTCTTCCGCATCGGAGAGCGCATCCTGTATAGTTGCCGGGTCTGCTCCTGCCAGGGCAGCTTTTAATTCTTGCAAATAATCTTTAATGTTATTCATGACTTTACTTTCCTTCCAGAATCGAATTCACGAACAGGCTGGTTTGCTGCCAGATAGCCTGCCATTCCTGCAGCGTTTCGTGGCCTTCTGCGGTGATGGCATAATAGCGTCGGGGCGGGCCTGAAAAAGAGGGCTCGACCTGGCTGGAGAGCAATCCACTCTTTTCCAGAGAGCGTAAAACCGGGTACAAGGCCCCCAGTTTCATCAACTGGATCTTCTGATTTTCCTTTTCCAGATTTCGTGTGATCTGATAGCCGTAAAGGGGCGTTTCGCTCTGGTCTAGAACGCTGAGCAGAACCAGGGCGGCAATTCCGGACATCATCTCTTTCTGGAATTTTTTGACATTGGGGTTCTCGCTTTCCATAAAAGTTCCTTCCGATAGGATCAACTTATTACTATTGATAAGTTAATAGTACTGATTAGTTATCAATATGTCAAGAGTCAATTGGTTGCATTTTGCCAGAGAAGGGGCATCCGTACTATAATCATCCAAACACGGAGGTATGTCTATGGAAAAGGATTTCTTGTGGTGGCGCGACGGCGTGATCTATCAAATTTATCCCCGTTCATTCGCCGACAGTAATAATGATGGGATTGGTGATCTGCAGGGAATCATCAGCAAACTGGATTACCTGGCTGATCTGGGCGTTGATGCCCTGTGGCTTTCGCCCATTTATCCTTCTCCCGACCGTGATTTTGGCTATGATGTTTCGGATTATTTCGACATCGATCCCAAATATGGTACTCTGGCAGATTTTGACCAACTGGTGAGCGAAGCCCATAAACGGAATCTGCACATTATTCTCGATCTGGTACTGAATCACACGTCAGACCAAAGCGAGTGGTTCAAACAATCGCGTTCCTCAAAAGAGAATCCCTACCGTGACTGGTATTTGTGGCGCTCCGCACCCAAAGGCCAGCAACCCAACAACTGGCATTCCGTTTTTGGCGGTCCGGGCTGGCAATACGATGCAGCTACGGGTGAATATTACTTTCACATGTTTGTCCCGGAGCAGCCGGATCTAAACTGGCGTAATCCGCAGGTTTATCAAAAGATGATGGACGTCTTTCGCTTTTGGCTGGAACGCGGAGCGGATGGCTTTCGTCTGGATGTTTTCAACGAATATTTCAAGGATGCCCAGTTCCGGGATAATCCTCCCAAGCTGGGAATTCGGGCCTTCGATGCACAGGTGCACAAGTATGACGTCAGCCAGCCGGAGATGTTTACCGCGCTCAAAGATATTCGTACTATTCTGGATAGCTATCCGGAACGGTACGCAGTGGGCGAGACTTTCTTGGCTTCAACGGAAGAAGCAGCGGCTTACATTGGCCCCAATAAATTACATGCCGGCTTCGATTTCAATTTCTTGAGCTGCCCCTGGAACCCACAGCGTTTCTTGAAAGTGATCATGAAGTGGGATAGCTTACTTGCCGAAGATGCCTGGCCGAATTATGTGCTGAACAATCACGACCAGCGCCGTTCCGCCAGCCGTTATGGGCAGGGTGAGAACGACGAACGGTTGAAAGTGGCTGCCACCCTGCTGTTGACGCTGCGGGGGACACCATTTTTGTATTATGGGGAAGAGATTGGTATGCGCAACGTTCCGCTCAAACGCAGTGAATTGCAGGACCCGGTGGGAATCCGCTTCTGGCCGATCCCGGTGGGGCGGGATGGCTGCCGCAGCCCAATGCAGTGGAACGACCACAAAAACGCTGGTTTTTGTGAGACGATGCCCTGGCTCAAAGTGCACCCTGATTTTGTTATCCGCAACGTGACTGCACAACAGGCAGAGCCAGATTCTCTTTTGCACTTCTACAAAAAATTACTGGCTATTCGTAAGGCTACTCCAGCGCTGCAAAAGGGGAGCTTTGTTCCTTTAACCTATGAACCACGGCGTTTGCTGGCATATCTCCGTCAGGATGCGGAACAGACCGTTCTGGTGGTGCTCAATTTTGGCAAACGCAAGGTACGCTTCGCTGCTGGTCCACGATTGCGCGGAGACTGGCAGTTGTTGCTTTCTAACAAGCGCAGCAGCGTGCCGGCGATTAAAGATGGTTGGCTCCCGTTGATGGGGAATGAAGCCAGCATTTACATTCGAAAAAGTTAAGCCGTCCATTCAGAGTGTATTGATCAGAGACAAGGTCAGGGATAGCGCATTAAGCTATTCCTGACCTTGTGTTCAACATTTGTTAAACATCTCGCGCTAGACTCATAGGCAGAGATTAAAAATGGACGATACACGCGACCCTAAAAAAGTTCTTTTTCTATGCACTGGTAATTCCTGCCGCTCACAAATGGCAGAAGCGCTGGTCAATTTCTATTTACCCGACCGCTGGATGGCGGTCAGTGCGGGGATTGCTCCCGCGGGATACGTTCATCCTCTGGCCTTGCAGGTATTGGCTGAGCTGGGGGTCGAGCATCATGGTACCAGCAAATGGGTGGAACAGTTCATTGGGCAAAAATTTGACCGGGTGATTACTTTGTGTACCGGGGCAGAATATAACTGCCCGGTGTGGCTGGGGGAGGGCATCAAAGAACACATCGGCTTTGCTGACCCGGCGCAGTTCCCGGGAACAGAAGCCGAAAAACTGGCAGAGTTTCGCCTGGTACGCGATGACATGCTTGACCGCATTGTTGAATATCTACGAGTACGTTAGTTCATTCTCCTACTTCTCGGTTAAAAAGGATCACCGGCAAGCGACTGCCGGTGATCCTGAATTTACAGCAATTTTTCAATTGCAGAAGCAAATGTCTCTGGTTCAACATTCGGTTCAAAGCGCGCCACGACATTTCCCTGACGGTCCACCAGAAACTTGGTGAAATTCCATTTGATCACCCCATCCAAGAATCCCCCTTCTGTTTTTTCAGAAAGCGGTACAGCGGATGAGCATTTATGCCATTGACTTCTAGCTTAGCAAACACCGGGAAGTGTACGTCGTAATTCATCTGGCAGAAGGTCTGAATTTCGGCATCTGAGCCTGGTTCCTGGTGGGCAAACTGATCACAGGGGAAGCCCAGTACCCTCGAATCCGCGGGCATGAAACTGTTGATAAAGAGATTCCAGCCCCTTGTACTGAGGGGTGAAGCCGCATTTACTGGCGGTGTTGACGATCAGGAGCACCTGCCCCTGATATTGCGAGAGGGGAATTTCTTCTCCGCTGGCTTTTTTAACTTGAAAATCGTAGATTGTCATTCGTGTGTCCTCCTGAATTCAAATCTACCTAATTTTATCTTAATTGGCTGTGACATGCAAAAAAGAGAAAACCTTCTATAAAAACAGCCACCTGTGCAGGTGGCTGTTTCAGACGCTACTCTTCTTCATGGAAAGTGCCGTTGACGGCTCGTCCCACCCCCATGTATTTGAACCCAAGCGATTTCAACTGTTCAGCGTCCCAGAGATTACGTCCATCCAGCAGAATGGGATGTTTCATGATCTGGTAAATGCGGGCAAAGTCAAGTTGCTTGAACTCATTCCAGTGTGTGGCCAGCAGCAAGCCATCGGCATTTTCGGCTACCTGATAAGGATTGTCGCACAATTCCACCTTTTGCACGACCCGGGCGGCATTTTCCATTGCCTGCGGATCGTAAGCCTTGATGTGAGCTCCCTCATTTTGCAGCAGGTGAATGATCTCGAGAGCAGGGGATTCACGGATATCGTCGGTGTTGGGCTTGAAGGCCAACCCCAGCACACCGATGGTTTTGTCGTTGAGGCTGCCCAGTGCTTTGCGCAGTTTCATAACAGCGCGGCGGCGCTGATTTCGGTTGATCTCCATCACTGCCTGGAGTAATTGCGGCTGAGTGCCATGCAAAACGGCCATGTGTTCCAGCGCTTTAACGTCCTTCGGGAAGCAGGAACCGCCCCAGCCCAGGCCGGCATCCAAAAAGCTGGGGCCAATGCGTTTGTCATACCCCATGCCGCGAGCTACCTCGTTGACATCCGCTCCCAGCGCCTCACACATGTTGGCGATCTCGTTGATGAAAGAAATTCGCGTAGCCAAAAAGGCGTTGGAGGCGTATTTGATCATCTCGGCAGTACGCAAATCGGTGATCATGATGGTGCAGCGCAAGGGCTGGTAAAGATTGGCTACTTTTTGCGCGGCTTCTTTCTGGAGCGACCCTAATACCACGCGATCGGGATTCATGAAATCACTGATGGCTGAACCTTCGCGCAGAAATTCGGGATTCGAAACCACACTGAAATCGAGAGGGTGGTCCCCGCGACGCTGTTGAATGACCTCTGCCACCCAATCCCCAGTACCCACGGGGACGGTGGATTTATTGATAACGATAATTGGCCAGTCGACGGTATCGGCAATGGCTTCAGCGGCAGCTCGTACGTATTGCAGATCGGCCTCGCCATCATTCCCGGAGGGAGTGCCAACAGCGATAAAGGCATATTCCGCTTCTTTCAGTGCCTCCTGGTAATCTGTGGCAAAGAACAGCCGGCCGGAACGTACATTCTGGCTGACCAGTTGTTCCAGGCCGGGTTCGTAGATGGGCATTTCGCCGTGATTTAATTTATCGATGCGTTCGTGATCGACATCCAGGCAGGTGACCTGGTTCCCCAAATCAGCAAAGCAGGTACCGGTCACCAGACCGACATAACCGGTACCTACGACACAAATCTTACTCATAGATCCTCCAGCGAGGCAAAGTTTTCACAGAACTTTATTCTACCATGAGCCTTTTCATCCTTTTTTCTCTCTTATGTATAATAAAAGAAAACTTCGAGAAAGGATGAAAAATGCCAGCCAAAGTCATTGATGGCAAAGCTGCCGCAGAGGAAATTCGTCACGAGGTTGCTCAGAAAGTTCAGGAAAGAATAGCGGCCGGGAAATCTCGGCCGGGATTAGCCACCGTGCTGGTGGGGGAGAATCCGGCCAGCCAATCTTACGTACGTTCCAAACAAAAAGCTTGCGCTGAAGTGGGCATTGAGTCTTTTGGCTTTGAACTGCCGGCGGATGTCAGCCAGGCAAGACTGGAAGGGTTGATCCAGGAATTAAGCGTGGATACGCGGGTCAACGGTATCCTCGTGCAGTTACCTTTGCCAGAAGGGATCAACGAAGAGCCAGTATTGCGGGCAGTGGCGCTGGAAAAGGACGTGGATGGCTTTCATCCCATCAATATTGGCCGATTGGCTCAAAAGGGCCGTGAACCGCTGTTCGTTCCCTGTACCCCTGCTGGGGTAATGTATTTGCTCGAAAAAGAATTGCCCAGCCTGGAGGGGGTCAATGCAGTGGTGCTGGGACGATCCAACATCGTGGGGATGCCGGTGGCTTTGCTGCTGGTACGGGCCAATGCAACCGTAACGATCTGTCATTCACGTACCCGAAACCTGGCAGAAGTGGTGCGTCAGGCAGATGTCCTGATCGCTGCAGTGGGGAAAACAGAAATGGTGCGCGGTGATTGGGTGAAACCGGGAGCGGTAGTGATCGATGTGGGCATCAATCGGGTTGAGGATGCCAGCCGACCGCGTGGCTATCGTCTGGTTGGAGATGTGAATTATGCTGAAATCAGTCAGGTTGCCGGCGCGATCACGCCGGTGCCGGGAGGGGTAGGACCGTTGACAATTGCCATGCTGCTGCGCAATACTTTGCATGCCGCGGAACTTGCCGATCCAAAATCGTGATAAATGTCCTATTGTCTGACAATTGACTTTTCGCTTAAAAGTGGGTAAACTCAATATACTATTGTCTGACAAATATAGGCGAACAGCTCTACGCTTCTCGTTTCAATTCAGGAATGGTAAACCCCATGACGACTCTTTTAGTCAAGAACGCGCAGCTCTTAGTCACAATGGATGACCACCGCCGTGAAATATCGGATGGTGGTCTTTTTATTCGTGATGGTTTCATTGAACAGGTAGGGGAAACCCGTGATCTTCCGCAGCAGGCGGATGAATTGGTGGATCTTTCGCATCATCTGGTACTGCCGGGGTTGATCAATACGCACCATCATTTCTATCAGACACTGACTCGAGCCGTTCCGGCAGCGCAGAATGCTAACTTATTCAACTGGCTGGCCACGCTGTACCCGATCTGGGCACGAATGACCCCGGAAGACATCCGTATCTCAACGCAGACAGCATTGGCGGAACTGGCACTGTCGGGCTGCACGACTGCTTCCGATCATTTGTATTTATTCCCCAACGGATCCAAGCTGGATGATGAGATCGAAGCTGCCCAGGCAGTGGGAATCCGGCTGCAGGCCTCGCGCGGTTCGATGAGTCTGGGGCAAAGTAAAGGCGGCCTGCCCCCAGATAGTGTGGTAGATAGCGAAGAAGATATCCTGGTGGATAGTGAACGCTTGATCCAGCGCTATCACGATCCCAAACCAGGAGCCATGGTGCAGATTGTGCTGGCTCCATGTTCTCCTTTCAGCGTTACCGGTGACTTGATGAAGCAAAGTGCGGCACTGGCACGGAAGTACGGGGTGCATCTGCATACCCATCTGGCAGAAACTCAGGATGAGGAGCAATTTACCCTGCAAACCTTTGGCTACCGACCAGTAGCCTACATGCAATCGGTGGATTGGGTCGGGAATGATGTGTGGTTCGCTCATTCCGTACACGTTTCGCACGAAGAGATCGAAGTCTATGCCCACGAAGGCTGTGGTGTAGCCCACTGCCCCTCTTCAAACATGCGCCTGGCTTCAGGCATTGCTCCACTTCGAGAAATGATGCAAGCCGGTGTGAAAGTAGGTCTGGGAGTAGACGGTTCGGCCAGCAATGATGGCTCCCATCTGCTGGCGGAAGCCCGGCAGGCAATGCTGCTGGCACGGCTCAAAGCCGGGTTGGAAGGAGCCTCGCTTTCTTCTACGGGCAGCGAGTTGTTAACTGCACGGCAGGCACTGGAATTGGCAACACGCGGCGGAGCGGCGGTTCTGGGACGGAAAGATATTGGCTCCCTTGAAACCTCATAAGTGTGCTGATTTTATTGCCATCGACTTGCAGCAACTGGATCTGGCAGGGGCGCTGCATGATCCGCTGGCAGCGATCGTTTTCTGCCAGTCGGTGAAGGTGAACTGGAATTTTGTCCAGGGGAAAGCGGTGATCAAGGAAGGCAAACTGGTGGGGTTGGATCTGCCCACCCACATCGAAAAGCACAATCGGGCAGCCAGAAGGCTGGTCGAAGGCTGATCGGGGAAGATAGCATCGCTGAGGAGAAAACAAGATGGGAATGGATTTCTTTCTGGTTGCAAAATGCTCGTGAACTGGTGGATTGCGCTATGGGGCGCGTGCCGGCGGATCTGGTTATCCGCAAGGGAAAGTGGGTTTGCGTTCAAACCGGCGAAATCATTCCAGACACGGATATTGCGGTAAAGAGTGGCCGCATTGCCTATGTGGGCGAAGATGCCAGTCACACGATCGGCAAAGAAACACAGGTAGTCGATGCCCTGGGCAGATTCATGGTGCCAGGTTTATTGGATGGCCACATGCACGTCGAGTCGGGCATGGTAACGGTCACCGAATTCGTGCGGGCAGCGCTGCCGCACGGTACAACGGGTATTTTTGCGGACCCGCATGAGATTGCCAATGTCTTTGGCTTGCGCGGGGTGCGTTTGATGGTGGATGAAGCTGCCCAGCAGCCCATTCATGTTTTTGTGCAGATGCCCTCCTGTGTGCCCTCCGCACCTGGGTTCGAAACGCCCGGCGCCGTTTTAGGGCCGAAGGAGGTCACGGAAGCGATGACCTGGCCAGGAATCATTGGTCTGGGCGAAATGATGAACTTCCCGGGCGTCTTTAATGGAGATGATAAGGTACACGCAGAGATGTCTGCGACCCGCTGTGCCGGCAAGGTCATTGGTGGCCATTATGCTTCACCTGATCTGGGCTTACCCTTCCACGGGTATCTGGCGGGAGGTCCGCAGGATGACCACGAAGGCACCCGAGAAGAGGATGCTATTGCACGAGCGCGGCAGGGGATGAAAGTAATGATGCGTTATGGCTCTGCCTGGCATGATGTGGCAGCACAGGTAACAGCGGTGACCCAAAAAGGGTTGAACCCGCGCATGTTTATCTTGTGCACGGATGATTCCCATTCGGCTACGCTCATCAGCGAAGGCCACATGGATCGGGTGATCAGGCACGCAGTCGAGCAAGGACTCGATCCGATCATTGCGCTGCAGATGGCAACCATCAATACCGCTGAACATTTCGGCGTTTCGCGCGAAATGGGCATAATTGCTCCCGGGCGGTACGCGGATGTTTTGCTGGTCAAGGATTTGCGCCACTTCACAGTCGAAACCGTGTTTGCCAAAGGTATCGAGGTTGCGCGTGAAGGGAAATTGCTGATCGAACTGCCCAAGATCGAGTATGCCGATTGGGCCTGTCAATCAGTTCACCTGAAACGGCCAATTGTGGCGGAAGATTTTCGCCTGCCGGCCAATAACGGGGCAGAGGTTATAGCCAATGTTATTGGGGTCATCGAGAATCAGGCGCCCACCCGACATCTTAAGATAAAAATGCCAGTGGTCGATGGCGAGATCAAACCAGAGATCAAACGGGATATCGATAAAATCGCACTGGTAGAACGCCACCACGCCAGTGGTAAAGTGCAGGTAGGGCTGGTTTCAGGCTTTGGCTTTTCCCGCCCGTGTGCGATCGCTACGACCGTGGCGCACGACAGCCATCAAATGATCGTCGTGGGCACCGATGAAGAGGATATGGCGTTAGCGGCCAATACTCTGGCAGAGTGCGGCGGCGGGCAGGTGGTTGTCTCACAAGGGAAAGTGCTGGGCAAGGTTGAATTACCGATCGGCGGACTGATGTCGAATGAAAGGGCGGAAGTGGTTGCCCGAAAAGCGGCTTCCGTGCTGGAAGGTTTCAAACTGTGTGGCTGTGAGCTAAACAACCCCAACATGCAGTTGAGTTTGCTGGGGTTGGTGGTTATTCCTGAGTTACGCATCTCTGATCTGGGACTGGTCGATGTCACCAAATTCGATTTCATCCCGGTCATTGAACCCATCCGATGAAAGAGTCAACGCTCATGATGAAAGAAGAAACAACCTCCACCAAATCAGATACTCTGCATCCATTTCAGCGCTTGCAGGGCGAACTCTCGCAATTGATCGCGCAATCTGAGATTGGGGAGCGCTTACCGGCAGAGCCAGAACTGGCTAAAAAGTTAGGCGTTTTCGCGGGCAACTCTGCGTGAAGCGATGCGTACTTTTGAAGGCCAGGGCCTGGTACGGCGCAAACAAGGGGTGGGTACTTTCGTGGTGGGGCAGGCCAGGGTAATCGAGAGCGGTCTGGAAGTGCTGGAAAGCATCGAGACGCTGGCGCATCGCATTGGTTTGCCGGTTGCCATGGGCGAAATGAACGTCATTCAAATCCATGCAAACGCGGAAGAGAGTGAAGCGCTGAATGTGGAAGAAAGCACTCCGCTGGTCAAGATTTCACGTGTGATCGAGGCGGATGAGAGGCCCGTGGCTTATTTGACGGATATTCTGCCTTTGAGCGTAATTCCCGAAAATGATCTGGCAACCGGGTTCACCGGTTCGGTACTGGATCTGATGCTCAAGCGCGGAACGCCGCATTTCTCGAAATCTTTCACTGATATCCAGGCCGTTTCAGCTTCTGCTGAAATTGCCAAGAAGCTGGAAATCCAGCGCGGAGATGTTTTATTGATGTTTGTGGCCCGTCTTTATGACGAGAATGGGGTTGTGGTCGATTATTCAAGCAGCTATTTCCTGCCCGGGTATTTCCGTTTTCACGTGGTGCGCCGCGTCGAAGGAAGTAACGGAATTTCGTAGCCGCCGTCAGGAGAGGAGGATTCGTATTTTAAGTCATCATTAATTTCTTTCGTTGCTGATGTAAACTCATTCAACTATTAATCAGGAGATTAAAAAATGCGTAGCTTTTCAGGTCGAGATATTCTTTCTTTAAAAGATTTTGAGCGCGAAGAATTCTTCCACGTGTTCGAGACTGCCGATGAAATGGCCCCAATTGCCAAGAGCCGCCGCAATTCAGATTTGCTGGCTGAGAAGACGATGGTTACCGCGTTCTACCAGCCCAGCACCCGTACTCGTCTGGCTCACGAAGCCGCCATGCATCGTCTGGGTGGTCACGTGACCGGTTTTTCAGACGCAAAAATGACCCGCGCCGGTGACTGGTATCAGGAATCCATCAAAGATACCGTCAAAATGCTCGAGTATTACGGCGATGTCATTGTGATGCGCCACTTCCAGCAGGGTGCCCCCATGGAAGCTGCCAAATGGGCTTCTGTCCCCATTATCAATGGCGGTGATGGCTGGGGTGAACATCCGACCCAAATCTTGACTGACCTGTACACGGTGCTGACTGAAAAAGGTCATATCGATGGTTTGAAGTGGTTGGCGGTGGGTGATATGCGCATGCGCACCATGCATTCCCTCTCGTATGCGTTGACCCAGTTCGACTGCCCGATCACCTTCGTGGCTCCCCCCGAAATGACCCTGACCCCTGAGTTCAAGGCCGAGCTCAAACAGTACAGTCTGAACTTCAAAGAGGCTGAACACGTCGAGCAGGCTATTGCCGAAGCAGATGTCATTCTGGTCGAGCCGGTAGTGCAGCCGGATTACACCAAGAGCCGTCAGGAAGCCGGTGAGCACGGAATGACCCCTGCCAACTACAAGATCACCCGCGAATTGCTCAGCACCAAAGCAAAATCCGACGCGATTCTGCTGCATTCTTTGCCGCGCATGGATGAGATTCCTCCGGATGTGGATATCACCCGCTGGTCCCGCTACTGGCAAGAAGCCTTCAATGGCGTGGTCATGCGCATGGCCTTGCTTGCCCTTGTCTTGGGTGCGATGGAATAATTAATGATCTCGGGGCTGCGCAGAAATGCAGCCACAGCCCCATCTTAAGCAAGTGAAGTGATTGGAGGAATGATGCAAACTTTTTTACATGGACGCGATCTCATCGGTGATCTCGATTTCTCGAAAGAAGAAGTCGAAACCGTCTTGGATGTCGCTTTCGATCTCAAACGCAAGCGCGCTTTGAATGAATTGACTCCGTATCTGCGCGATAAAGTGCTGGCTATGCTCTTCTTCTTCAGCAGCACCCGCACCCGCGGTTCTTTCGAAGCCGGGATGGCTCATTTGGGCGGTCACGCTGCTTTCATTGAATCACGCACCACCCAGATCTCTCATGGGGATACCCCGAAAGAGATCGGCGAGATTTTTGGCCGCTACTTCGACGGCATTGCAATTCGCCACGTGGATTGGGGCGTCGGGAACGGCTACCTCAATGAAGTGGCTAAGGCTTCGCGTGTACCCGTACTCAATATGCAGTGCGATATCTATCATCCTTTCCAGTGCCTGGCAGATTTGATGACCATCGTCGAGAAAAAAGGCCGTGATCTGCGCCGCAAAAAGATGGTGGTGTCATGGGCTTATGCTGCTTCTTATCAGAAACCCATGTCTGTGCCGCAATCCCTGGTGCTGCAGATGCCCCGTTTTGGCATGGACGTTGTGCTGGCCCATCCCCCTGAGTTCAAGCTGATGCCTGAGATCATGGATCAGGCACGTGAGCAGGCCCGCAAATTCGGGACGGGTTTTGAAGTGGTCGATGACATGGATGAAGCATTCAAAGATGCCGATATCATCTACGCTAAATCCTGGGGAGCGATGGTGCACACTCCCGATCCGGATGAAGGTGCCAAGATCATCAAGAAATACGAAAGCTGGATCACTGATGAACGCCGCATGAAGCTGGCCAAGCCAGATGCCATTTATATGCATCCGTTGCCGGCGGACCGCAATATCGAAGTTACCGATGGTGTCATGGATGGACCGCAGTCAGTGGTTTACGATGAAGCTGAAAACCGCATGCACGTGCAAGAAGCCGTTATGGCTTTGACCATGGGCTAAACCTAACCTATAGAAATGTAATTGGAGAGATGTGAGTATGGTGAAAAAAGGTGTAGCAGTTGTCGCAGTTGGCGGCAATTCACTGATCAAGGATGAGAAGCATAAGTCAATTCCTGATCAATACGAAGCCGGCCGAGAGTCCATGCGTCATATCGTGGACATGATCGAGCAGGGATGGGAAGTGGTTGTTACCCATGGGAATGGTCCACAGGTGGGTTTCATCCTGCGCCGTTCCGAATTATCCATCAATGAGTTACATCCTGTTCCCCTTGACTATTGTGGTGCCGATTCTCAAGGGTCGATTGGGTATATGTTTGCTATGGCTCTGGATAATGAATTCAAAGATCGCGGTATGAAGAAGCAAAGTGCCGCTGTGGTTACCCAGACGATCGTTGACCGCAATGATAAGGCCTTCCAGAACCCCAGCAAACCGATTGGCTCTTTCATGGATGAGAAAACTGCCAAAGAACATGCTGCAAAAGAAGGTTGGACCGTGGTAGAAGATGCCGGCCGTGGCTGGCGCCGCGTTGTGCCTTCCCCAATTCCGCAGCGCATCGTCGAGGCTGACGCGATCAAGAAATTGATCGAAGCAGGGTTTACCGTAGTTGGGGTTGGTGGTGGCGGTATCCCGGTGGTAGAAGATGAAAGCGGACACCTGGTAGGCGTAGAAGCCGTGATCGATAAAGATTTTGGCTCTTCCGTTCTGGCGAATCTCATCGATGCCGATCTGTTTGTCATCAGCACCGCAGTAGAGAAAGTTGCCATCAACTTTAACAAACCTGACCAGAAGTGGCTGGATCGCATGACAGTGGCTGAGGCCAAACAATACATGGCTGAAGGTCATTTTGCCAAGGGTTCAATGCTGCCGAAGATTCAGGCAATCCTGAATTACCTCGAACATGGCGGCAAGGAAGCTTTGATCACCAATCCTGAAAATATCGGACGCGCCCTCAAGGGCGAAACCGGTACCTGGATTGTCAGGTAAGACAGCCAAACAACACAATCCGTTCAGGTGCTGTTCGAGATCGGCAGCACCTGAACCAACGGAGCGCTGGTTAAGAACCTTAAAATATTGTATATTTTAAGTATTAACTTTTGGTGCCTTCGTGTACAATAGGAGGGTATTGATACTTCCACTGGAAAGTGCTGCTGGAAGTATAGCGTGATTGATCTCTCATTTCTTGACAACAATTACGACTTCAGCCAGGAAAGGAGGTGGAGTTAACCCAAGTTAGCTTGCTTCCATGTTTTTCGTTTTTTAAAAACAGTTCGTTCCATTTAATTCAGGAGGAGAATAATGTTTTCGAAACGTACTTGGCTTGTTGTAAGCGTATTGCTCGTTTTAGCAATGGCTCTCTCGGCTTGCGGTAAGGCAGCTTCTACTGCCGCCCCGGCTGAAACCACGGCCCCCGTTGCGACGGATGCTACTGGCTCTTGCGGTGCAGATGAATTCTGTTTCGGTATTCTGCTGGTCGGCCCGTACAATGATAATGGCTGGTCAACTGCCACATATCTGGGCGCTCAGTATGTGACCGAGAAAATGTCGAAGGTCAGATTCCTGTATGCTGACAATGTGAACACCTCATCCAACCCGAACACCACCGCTGCTCAGTTCGCTGAACAGTTGCTGGCTCGCGGCGCCAAGGTCATCATTTTCAACTCTGATGATATGAAAGATGGCGTTACCGAATTCACCGCTGCGCATCCTGATGTTCCCGTGATCTGGCTCACTGGCGATTTTGCCTGGAAAGATGGTCAGCGCTATCAGGCGGATATGAAGAGCGAATCTGATTTAATGGGCCGCATGGAATATGGCAAGATGATTGCTGGCTGTGCTGCTGCTTTAACCACCAAGACCGGCAAGATCGGTTTCCTTGGCCCATTGATCAATGATGAGACCCGCCGTCTGGCAGATTCTGCTTACCTCGGCGCCAACTATTGCTGGACCAAAGTAATGGGCAATACCACCCCATTAGATTTCAAAGTGACCTGGATTGGTATGTGGTTCAACATTCCGGGTGTTACTCTGGATCCGACTCAGGTTGCTGATGATTTCTATAACAGTGGCTATGATGTGGTGATCTCGGGTATCGATTCGACCGAAGCGGTCACCGAAGCCAAGAAGATGCGCGATCAGGGCAAAGACGTCTATGCCGTGCAGTATGACTATGAAGATGCCCTGCAGCGTAGCTCCGGATGCCTGCCTGGGCGTGCCGTACTTCAATTGGGGTGTCGTCATGCTGCCCGTGATCCAATCCGTTCAAGATGGAAAGTATACTCGCCAGTTTGTTTGGGCGAGCCCGATTGGAAAGATATCAACAATGCTGATACCTCAGTAGTTGGTTTCAAAAAGAGCGACGGACTTTCGGCTGATGCTCAGCAAAGCTCGATTCCTTCATCAGCGAATTGGCTGGTGGGCTCAACCTCTTCACTGGCCCGATGAATTATCAGGACGGAACTGTCTTCCTGAAAGATGGCGAAGTAGCCACCGATCAGCAAATCTGGTACATGCCTCAGTTACTTGAAGGAATGACCGGCGACAGTATTGCCAAATAAAGTATCTACAAAGAGGGAAGGCAAATTTTGCCTTCCCTCTCCTTAAATTAATAAAAATATTGGCCGAGTGAGGATACATGGACGTTGAGTTACGCAATATTCACAAAACATTCGGAAAAGTTCATGCAAACGACAACATCTCACTGCTAGTTAAATCTGGGGAAGTTCAAGGAATTCTTGGAGAAAACGGCGCTGGGAAAAGCACTTGATGAAAATTCTTTCCGGGTTTATTCAGGCGGATTCCGGAAGTATTTTGTTGGATGGAAAAGAAGTGGTCATTCAATCACCGGCGGATTCGGTGAAATTGGGGATTGGTATGCTGCACCAGGACCCACTGGATTTCCCTCCAATGAAAGTCATCGATAATTTCATCATTGGCAGTAAGGAAGGCACTTTCCCGAATCGGAAGAAAATTCTGAAGGAATTTGTCGAGCTACAAAAGCAATTCAATTTCTCTGTTTCACCTGATGCATACATTGAAAATTTATCTGTTGGTGAGCGGCAGCAACTTGAAATTCTTCGTTGCTCTGGTTGGGGGCCGAGGTTTTGATTCTGGATGAACCGACAACGGGTATTTCTGCTGCCCAAAAAGCAACAGCTTTTTGCTATGGTACGCAAGCTTTCTGCACAAGGGAAAGTGATCATTTTTGTTTCACATAAACTGGAAGAAGTGGAATCATTGTGTTCACAGATTGCCGTATTTCGTCAGGGAAAGAATGTCGGGCAGGTAAAACCTCCCTATGATACTGATACCCTGGTTGAGATGATGTTTGGCAAAAAATTGAAGCAGAACGAAAAAAGCTGTGAATCACAGGAAGATGTGAATATCGAGGTCACCGATTTGCAGATCGATGACGTTCGTTTACCGATTCAGGACGTTAGCTTCTCGATTCAGCGCGGAGAAGTGATTGGCCTTGGCGGGTATGGAAGGCTCTGGACAAAGCCAAATTTTGCGCGCGCTAGCGGGGATCATCCGCCCTGCGAAGGGACATATCTGGCTTTATGCTGATAAAGAAAATCGCCGCGATCTCGTCGGGAAGCATTATTTTGATTTCAAGGATGCGGGGATCTCCTTCTTGCCGGCAGCCCGTTTGGAAGAAGGGCTCATTTCAGGATTAAATCTCGAAGAACACTTTATTCTGGCAGAAGAACAGAAGAGCTTTTTTATCAATAAAAAAGCGGCGCAGGAATTAACCGAGCACCGGATTCAAGATTTCAACATCAAGGGTACCGCCGAAAACAAAATTGAATCTCTTTCAGGCGGCAATCAGCAGCGTGCTGAATTAGCTTTGCTGCGGCAGCCTTTGACTTTACTTTTGCTGGATCATCCTACCCGCGGGCTGGACATCGAATCTTCCATGTATATCTGGAGCAAGATGAAGCAGCGCTGTAAAGAGGGTGCCAGCATTATTTTTATCTCCTCTGATTTGGATGAAGTTCTGCAATATAGCGACCGCGTTCTGGTCTTCTTTGGTGGGAAGGTATCGAAACCTTTCGATGCCTGCCACGTTTCGGTAGATCAGTTGGGTCAGTTGATCGGCGGGAAAGGCTGGGAATGACATTATGGAGGATAACACTACCATGACGACTAAAGAAACTGAAAAATCCCGGCACGTCGTTCCTTTTTGACCACTCTCCTGACCAATCGTTTCAGTTCAATGACAATTGCCGTATTGCTGGCGTTGATCTTTACTTGCTTGCTGGTCTGGGTAATGCAGGCAAATCCCATCAAAGTTTTCAAGGTGATCTTCACGGGCGCATTTGGCTCAACTGATGCGATTACCCAGGTTTTACAAGCCTGGGTGCCACTGGTGCTGGCTTCAATTGGCCTGATGTTCACTTTCACTGCCGGGCTGTGGAATATTGGTATGGAAGGGCAGATCGAGATGGGCGCCATTTTTTCTTATGGTGTGATTCGTGCCCTTGATGGGTCCAGTGTTGCAGCCGGCTGGGTAATTACTCTGGCTATTTTGGGCGGTATCGTAGGCGGAGCTGTCTGGGCCTTTCTGGTGGGGCTGCTCAAGAACTATGGCGGGTGTTAATGAAATCTTTGGCGGGCTGGGGTTCAACTTTATCGCGGATGCTGTGATGCTGTTCCTGGTTTACGGTCCCTGGAAGCCGGAAGGGGTTGCCAATGGCAGTACCAAAATGCTGGATAAGGTCTACTGGCTGCCGCAAATTCAGGGAACTTATTTGAGCTTGTGGGCGCTGGGAATTGCCATTGTGGGAATTTTGCTTACCACGGTAATCTTGCAGGGGACTTATTTCGGCTTGAAATTGAAGGCAGTGGGCAAAAACAATAAATCATCGTTTTTGCTGGGAATCCCGACCAACCAATATATGCTGCTTTCTTTCATCCTCTGCGGTGTGTTTGCTGGTTTGACTGGTGCTCTGCAGGTGACCGGTTTCAACCATGTATTGCGCAACAGCATTTCAGGCGGCTACGGATATCTGGGGCTGATGGTGGGCATGCTGGCCAACATCCAACCTCTGGTGACGGCACCGATTGCTTTCGTATTCATTGCCTTGAGCAAAGGAGCTTCCAGTTGGGGCATCGATCTGAAACTGGATTCAAACCTTTCGGGTGTGATCCAGGGGGTCGCTGGTGATCTTTGTCCTCATCATGGACGGCGTACGCCGGATCATCTCCAAGAAAAACAAAGGAGCAGCAAATGGATAGCTCTTTAAACCAACAGTATCGGTTCAATCTTTGCCTGGGCTGGTCCGGTGATCTTCGGGGTAATGGGTGAAACCATTACAGAACGCGCCGGACTGATGAATCTTTCTTTAAAACGGCAGCCTGATCTTAACTGCAATGGTGGGTTTTGCCGTAGCGACCGTTTCTCATAGCTTTTGGGCTGGTTTCCTGGCCGCCGCACTGGTGGGCGCCCTGGTGGCTTTGCTGATCGCTTTTATGAGTATTGGTCTGAAACAATCGCAGGTTGCGGTGGGTTACGTTTTAGCAATTGCCACCAAGAGTCTGGCTTATTTTTTGGGTGCCCCTTACGTAGGGAAACCGGTTATGCTGCTTCCTCAGGTGGTCATTCCGGTTCTCTCGGATATTCCCTTTATTGGGCCAATCCTTTTCAAACAAACTTTGCTGACCTATTTCAGCTATTTGCTGATCTTTGTCTGCTACATCTACATTTTTAAGACCCATCAGGGGCTGATGCTGCAGGGGATTGGTGAAAAGCCATCCGCTGCCTACGTCCGTGGGGCAAACGTGAATTTGCTGCGCTACCTGTATACGGGCATCGGCGGTGCTCTGGTAGGCGTGGGTGGGGCGCTGTATTCCTTAAGCGTGAAGACCTGGAACGGACAGCTTTCGGGCTTCGATGGAATTGGCTGGATCATCCTGGCGATCACGATCTTTGGCGGCTGGCATCCACTGAAAGGTGCTCTTGGCTCATATCTGTTTGTTTGTTACAATATCTGGGGATTGTCTTACAACCTCTGATGCCGAACGTGAATTCACGTATCTTCCAGGTGGCTCCCTTCCCGCTGATGATTCTGGCTTTGCTCTTCGTCAACGTTGGGAATGCAGACTGGGTAGATCGTACTCTTGCTGGTTTACCGGATAATGTGAGAAAATCTCTCTCCAAAGTGTTACGGGCCTTGCGAACTTCACCGCCAGCAGCTTTGGGTATTCCATTTGAAAATGAATAGGATTCTCGCATGAGTCAATTTTTGGGTTACCGTTGTTCGATCTGTCATAAGAAATTCTTCCGAACTCGATCGTTTACACTTGCCCAAATTGTGGTGGCAATCTGGATATCCTCTTGGATTACAAAAACATCCAGACGAAGTACCAAATCGAAGATATTACTTCGCGCACCGATTTTTCATTATGGCGCTATTTGCCGCTTTTGCCAGTTGAGGATCCCGGTGGGGTGGGTACACCGTTGCGCTCTGCAGGTTGGACGCCGCTGTATACTCCTCAGCAGTTGACCGAAAAGCTGGGGCTGCAGAGTTTCTGGCTTAAAGACGAGGGGCGTAACCCCACGGCCTCTTTCAAAGATCGTGCCAGTGCAGTGGTTGTAGCCAGAGCCCGGGAAATTGGGGCCGAGATAGTGGTGACAGCCTCTACCGGCAACGCGGGAGCTGCCCTGGCAGGAATGTCAGCGGCAATTGGACAAAAAGCGATTATTTTCGCTCCCAAGACAGCTCCGCAGGCCAAGATCGCTCAATTGTTGGTGTATGGCGCCAAGGTGATTCTGGTGGATGGCAATTACGACTCTGCCTTTGATTTGACCATTGAGGCGGCAAAAGAGTTCGGCTGGTACTGCCGCAACACGGGCTACAATCCCTTTACGGCAGAAGGAAAGAAAACGGCAGCCTTTGAAATCTGGGAACAAATTCTGTTGAATCAATCTGAAGATGCCCATACTCTGAACGTGTTTGTATCTGTAGGGGATGGCAACATCATTTCTGGAATTCATAAAGGGTTCAAGGATTTGTTTGAATTGGGTTGGTTGCGCAGCATGCCCCGCATTTTTGGCGTGCAATCTGAAAAATCAGCGGCTATTGCCAACGCTTTCTTTGCTGGGGACGAAAATATTATCCCAATCAGTGCTACCACAATTGCCGATTCAATTAGTGTTGATCTGCCCCGTGATGGTATTCGGGCCGTGCGCGCTGCGCGCGAGACGGGGGGAGCTTATCTCACGGTGAGCGATGAAGAGATTATCCGCGGCATCGGTGAGCTGGGCAAGTACGGCATTTTCGCGGAACCGGCCGGTTCCACTGCTTTTGTGGGACTGGAAAAAGCGATTGCTGAAAACGTGATTGAACCGGATGACCCAGTGGTGGTTATCAATACCGGGAATGGGTTGAAAGATATCCGCGCTGCCATGATGGCTGTACAGGCAGCCCCGGTAATCGAGCCTTCGATGAAGGCACTGAAAGCCTATCTTGAGAGTGAAAAGGCCTAAGGAAAGAATGAAACCTGTATACAGTGTGATCGTCCCTGTTTTTAATGAAACGGGCTGTCTGGAAGAACTCCATCGCCGGGTAAGTGAGGTGATGGAAAAGACAGGGGAAAGCTGGGAATTGGTGCTGGTAGATGATGGTTCTACCGATGGTTCGACCGAAATGATCCATAATTTTGCCCAGACTGACTCTCATGTACGCCCGGTGATCTTTGCCCGAAATTATGGTCACCAACTGGCCGTAACGGCCGGGATGGATTATTCTCGCGGTCAGGCAGTCATCGTGATCGATGCTGACCTGCAGGATCCGCCTGAGGTAATGCTGGACCTTATCGCAAAGTGGCGTGAAGGCTACGAGGTTGTCTATGCCGTGCGTGAAGAACGCGAGGGCGAGAGTGGGTTCAAGCTTTTCACGGCTTCGTTATTTTACAAGGTCATTCACAAAATCACTGATATCAAAATCCCGATGAACACGGGAGATTTTCGCTTGCTTGACCGCAAAGTCGTGAATGTGATGAACACCATGCGCGAACATCAGCGCTTCTTGCGGGGAATGTCGATCTGGACCGGTTTTCGCCAGATTGGGGTCCCATATAAGCGGGCTGCCCGGTTTGCGGGCAGCACCAAATATCCCTTGAAAAAGATGATCAAGCTGGCAATGACAGCCATTACCAGTTTTTCCTATTTCCCGCTGCAACTGGCAACCTGGGTAGGAGCATTCTTTACCGCAGTGAGTTTCCTGTTCCTGGTGGTGATGATCATTCTTCGCTTCGCGGCTCACTCAACTTTCTTAGCCGGGCAGGTAACTACTCTGGTTGCTGTGATCTTTCTGGGCGGCATTCAGTTGATCTTCCTGGGCGTGCTGGGTGAATACATTGGCAGAATTTATGATGAAGTTAAGGGTCGTCCGCTGTACACGACGCGAGAGACACCCTCTGACGAAAATAACTAAAATGGAGCTGATAAAGAATGGCAAAAATTGATTTAACCGTAATCAAGGACAGACAGGAAAGAGCGATTAACCGCTGCCGTGAACGCAATATCATTCTGCCAACATTCGCTCAAATGAAAAATCCGGACCTCATTCCGGCGAAAACCAAAGAAGAACTTCGTTCCATTGGCCTGTGGGACGTGCACCCGCGAAACCTTTTCCGCATTAGCTGGAAAAATGAACCAGTTACTAAGGGCGGTGGTTTCGGTGGCGTGAATTACATCGAATTTCCGAGCAGTCTGACCGGTACAAAAGCACGCGTCGTTGCCATGGTTGGAAAATGGTTCCCCACGGGTGCGCACAAAGTTGGCGCTGCTTATGGCTGTCTGGTACCACGCCTGGTGACCGGTCAATTCGACCCAACCAAGCAAAAGGCAGTCTGGCCGTCCACTGGTAACTATTGCCGGGGTGGGGCCTATGACTCCGCTTTGATGGCCTGCGAATCCATTGCTATCTTGCCAGAGGGAATGTCCCGCGAGCGCTTCGAGTGGCTGCAAAAAATTGCCAGCGAAGTGATTGCCACCCCGGGCAGCGAATCTAACGTCAAAGAGATCTTCGACAAATGCTGGGAATTGCGCAAATCTGGCCAGGATTTGATGATCTTCAACCAGTTCGAGGAATTTGGCAACTATCTGTGGCATTATGAGATCACCGGGCACGCTTTTGAAGAAGTGCTCAAGAAGGTAATGGGCCCGAAAGATAATTATCGCGGTGTGGCGCTGACCACGGGTTCCGCCGGTACCATTGGGTCTGGTGATTACATGAAAGAGATCTTCCCGACCAGCAAAGTGGTCGCCAGTGAAGCGTTGCAGTGCCCCACTTTGCTCAACAATGGCTTTGGCTCCCATCGTATCGAAGGAATTGGCGATAAACACGTGCCTTGGATTCATAATATCAAGAACACTGATATGATTGTGGCGATCGATGACAACGCTGTGGTCAACATCATGCGCCTCTTCAATGAGCCGGTGGGCCGCAAATATCTGGTGAAAAAGGGCGTACCGGAAGCCATCGTTGATCAGCTTGACTTGCTGGGTTTCTCTGGCATTGCCAACGTTCTTTCAGCCATCAAGTTTGCCAAGTACAACGAGTTGGGTGAAAATGACATTGTGCTAACCGTCCTGACCGATTCCATGCAGCTCTATGGCAGCCGGATTGATGAAATGAATAAGCAATTTGGTGAATTTACCGAAGCGGACGCTGCGGCTACTTTTGCCCAGTACCTGCAGGGTGTCACCAGCGATAATTTGCTTGAGCTGACTTATGAATCGCGCAAACGTGTTCACAACCTCAAGTATTACACCTGGGTGGAACAGCAAGGCAAGACCTTTGCTGAGATTCAGGAACAATGGTACGAACCCAACTACTGGACGGATGTGCAGGGCCAAGTTGCCGAGATTGATGATCTGATCACCGAGTTCAACGGTAAAGTCGGGCTGCATTAATTTATCAGTCTTCTGTGAGGAACCGGGCCATTTATTGACCCGGTTCTTTTATTTCGTCTTACAATAATCTCAGGACAAATTGCTATGGACGAATACTTGCCGGATGCTGCTTTGATGCTGATCGGGGTCATGCCTTCCAAGCGAGATTTCGAGATTGCACGCTTGCTGGGATGGTACCGCATTCCACTGCGAATGGCACCGAAGATCGTCGATGTCGATTACCTGGCGTTCTACCAGACCAGCGCCTTTGGGCCTGAACGCAAATGGCGGATTGAATCCTTTGCGGAGGTAAGGGGGCATGAGCTGACCACTCGCGGCGAGCTCTTGCGCTCCGAGCCAGATCATCCACGGGCGCAGGAAGAGTATTACAAGATTGAAATTGGGCCGATCCGGATCCGCCCCAGGCCAATCTTTGCCGAGAAATGGAAGCGGATCACTTTTCTTTACACCACAGGAACGTTATTCAATGCTGCCCAAACGGTCAATGATCTGGTTGTTCGTTCGGAAGACCGCATGAGTTTGTGGCGCAGTTTGCGTGAAAAAGCCGAGTATCATGCCAATCAACAGGAAGATAGCCCTTCTTTACCGAATGACCCGGCTTTACAGCAATTTTTAGCTTCGTTTGCCTGGTTTGATCATGGAGATGAGGATAACTTCAAGAATGAAAACTGGTAGAATTGGGAAACTGATGTATACGAGGAGACCATGTCCACTTTAATCAAGAATGGAAGAATCGTTACTCCGGCTGAAACCTTCCAAGCAGATCTTTTGATCGAAAAGGAGAAGATCGTCTCGATTGGAGACCTTTCTTCTGTTTCCGCCGATGAGGTGATCGATGCCGCAGGCCTTTATGTGTTGCCAGGTGGTGTGGACGCACACGTGCATCTGGATTTACCCATGGCTGGGACTGTTTCAAGCGACGACCATTATACGGGTACCAAAGCGGCGGCGTTTGGGGGCACAACCACGGTGATTGATTTCATTTCGCAGGATTCAGATGATCTGGTTTCTCTGGTGGAAGCGATGCGTGCCAAGGCAGATGCCAAGGCAGCGATTGATTACAGCTTCCATATGAATATCACGCACTATAACGAGCAAGTGGATCGAGCAATTCCAGAGCTGGTCAAGCGGGGAATTACCAGCCTGAAGGTATTTACTGCCTATAACCATCGTCTGCGTTTGCAGGACGGTGAAATTTTGCAGGTATTGCGCACTGCCAAGAAAAATGGTCTGCTGACCATGATGCATGCCGAAAATGGCGATGTGATCGATCTGCTCATTCAAGAAGCGATTCGCGCTGGCCATCTGGCTCCGATCTGGCATGCCCGGACACGCCCTGCCTGGGGTGCAGAGGAAAGCGTTGCCCGCGGAGCGGCTCTGGCCGCGACAGCGGACGCTCCACTTTATATTGTGCACATGAATGCCGGGGGTGAGGTTGACCAGCTGGAGTATGCCCGCTCTTTGGGCATCGCCGTCATGGGCGAGACCTGCCCACAATATCTTTTCTTTACCGAGAAGGAGCTGGAGCGCCCGGATGGAGCCAAATGGATCTGCTCTCCGCCGGTACGCACCGAATCTGATCAGCAGAGGCTATGGGAAGGTTTGGAAGATGGCGTGATTCAGACAATTGCTACTGATCACTGTCCGTTTTTCTTCGATGGGACGAAGCCGATCCTATACGAAGGCAAGCCCGTCCAAATTCCAGGGAAAGAGTTGGGAAAGGACGATTTCACGAAAATTCCCAATGGGCTTCCGGGGATTGGTGACCGCATGCCGGTAATGTGGGATGCCATGGTGAGTTCGGGACGATTCACGGTGAATCAGTTTGTGGAATTGACTTGTGCTAACCCGGCTAAAATCTTTGGCATGTACCCCAGAAAAGGCTGTTTGCTGCCGGGTGCGGATGCCGATGTTGTGCTTTGGGACCCAGAAAAGCGGGTTAAATATGGAACGGCTTTTTCGCAACAGCGGACTGACTATAATCTTTACGAGGGCTGGGAGTTGAAGGGGTTCCCGGTACGGGTGATCTCGCGCGGAAAGACCCTGGTAGAAAATGGTACCTGGTATGGAAACCCGGGTGAGGGGAAATTTGTTGCCTGCGAACCCTTCCATGAACTGATTTAACTCTATGCTTAATTTTCTCCCTGCGCTTTTGATTGTGCTGATGATCGTGCTGGTTCTGGCATTGCCCCGAACCAGATTCCCCATCGGCACAGTCTGGCTTTTTCTGGCTCTGTTTACCCTGCTTAACTGGGCAGTGTTGATATTTTTGCGCTTTCATTTGCCCGCCATCATGCAGATCGGGAACTGGTTCCCGGTAGCGTTGAGCAATGATCCGATCGAGCTGGGAATCACAAAGCTGAACTGGCCGGTGCTGTTTGGTCTGGCTGCGGTCTTATGTGCGTCTGTTCTCAGTGGAAGCTCTTTTATTCAGGAGCCGCGGGTTATCTTTCGCTGGATAGAGGAATTGGTTTTTCTGCTGGTTGGGATGATCAGCATGTTGGCGCAAAGTTTGCTGGCGTTTCTGCTGGCTTGGGCGCTGATCGATCTGATGGAGATCATTCTGTTCGCCAGTGAAAATCAAGGAAGAAGTGTTTCTCTTCAGACGATTACCATCCTGATCAGTCGGGTGGTCTCTCTGGGGTTGTTGATTTCGGCGATGGCGCTGGGTTATCAGGATGGACAGGCAGTTCAGATCAGCGCGTTAACAGGTTTTCCGCTTACTCTGGTAATACTGGCGGCGGCCTTTCGCCTGGGTGTTTTTCCGTTGCGGTTACCTTATACACAGAGTTTGGCAAAAGAGCGCATTACAACCTCTGTGTTCCACTATTTACCGGCGCTGTCTACCTTTGTTTTGCTCAGCCAGATTCCTGGACCAGAGCAATTGAATACTGTTTTGAGCTTTGTTTTGCTTTTTGCCATACTTTCTGTATTGTTCGGAGCCATGAATTGGGTCACGGGAAAGAATGAGGAGGCTGCGGAACCCTACTGGCTGGTGACTTTCTCAGGGTTGGCGTTTGTTGCCTATTTCCGCGGGCAGCCGGCAGCGGTCATCACTTTGGCACTGCTGATGATCGTAATTGGTGGATGGATCTCCCTGGAGAAACCTGCATCGCAAAAGTTTGATTTTTGGGTACCAGTGGCTTTCTTGACTTTCACCGGGATTCCTTTTACCCCTGGAGCAAATGCTCTGGTGGGTTTGACTGGTTCTCCCTGGAAAGCGGCAAATCCGTTATTGTGGCTGGCAATTTTTGCTCTCACTTTAGGGTTGCTGCGCTTTTCGCTGATACGGTCAAAAGAAACTGCTCATCGTGAAGGCTGGATGAGGTTATTTGCAACTTTTGGCATGGGAATCTTGCTGCTTACTCCCTGGCTTGACTGGGTCATTTCTTTAGATACGTCGCGGGTTTTAGCTGCCTGGTTCCCTGCGCTTGTGATCAATGTTCTTTTGGCAGCCTGGGTGAGTGTTCATTACCTGTTCAAAGTGGATTTCGCGAGCCTTCTTTCGCCGTATGCAAAGCTGCTGGAAAGGGCAGATCAATGGGGAAGACGCACAGATCGGTTCCTGCATTTTGAATGGCTGTATCGTTTCTTGGGGAGCATTTATTCACTGGCAGGAAGAATCATGAACTGGTTTAATACGTTGATGGAAGAGCAGGGGGGAGTGTTGTGGGCAATTGTTTTCTTTGCCTTGCTATTATCACTTTTATTGAGCCGCGGAGTTGTGAATGGCTAACTGGGCCAATATTTTCCCGATTCTACTTATCCTGGTGTGCCTGATCGCAATTATCTTGTTTGCTGATTGGCGTCGGACCGTAGTGGCGCTGGCAGTAATGTATATCGGGAGCTTTATCCTCTTTTTGCAGGTAATGCCGATCACACTGGCTTCAGTGAAATTGATTTCTGGATGGACCAGCGCTTTATTACTGGGCTTGCTGTTGCCAGCCCAAGCTCATAAACCTGAAACAGGGGTACGTTCCAAGCTGTTGTTCTACCTACTGGCTCTGGTATTTATCTGGATTCTGGCTTATCTGGTTGCAAAACCATTGAGTTCCATTATGCAATCGATCCCCGAGATTATTTTTGCCGGGCTGGCTATCTTTGGCACAGGACTGTTTTTGTTGGGAATCCGTTTCGAGCCGCATTCAGTTATTCTGGGAATCTTACTGGTGTTCTCTGGTTTCGAACTATTGTATGCCAGTGTCGAAACCTCGGTGCTGATCAATGGCTTGCTTTCGGCCATTAATTTGCTGATGGCTTTGATTGGCTCTTTGATGATTGATATCACAAATCGAGTGGAAACCGAATGAGCGCGCCTTTCTTGTGGATCGTGATACCTTTTCTGGCTTCTATAGGAGCCTGGTTTATCCAGGACAAACGACGTTTAGTCTTTTATCTCTCCACCGGGCTTTTTGCTTTATTGGGGTTGACGGCGCTGGCACAGAATATTGGTGGAGTTATCCGGCTGGGGTCGACTACGCTCGAATTAAAGAGCACCATGATCTTTATGGGCAGAAGCTTTATCCTCGAAAATAAAGATCGCTTTTTTCTGGCGTTTGTCAGTTTTGCTACACTGTTCTGGATTTTGGGATCAAGAATCTCGCAGGCCCCGACTAAATTCATTCCGCTTTCCATGATGGTGGTCTCTCTGTTTACCGCGGCACTGGCAGTTGAACCTTTTCTTTATTCTGCGGTAATCATGGAACTGGTTGTTTTGGTAACTTTGTTGTTATTAATGTCGCGTACCCAACCGATCAAAAAAGGGATCCTTCATTACCTGATCTATCAAAGTCTAGCCATGCCATTTATTTTACTGGCTGGCTGGATCCTTTCAGGAAGCCAGGCAAACCCCTCCGATGCCACGCAATTGCAGATAGCTGCTCTTTTGCTAGGGATTGGCTTTGCTTTCTGGTTGGGCGTTTTCCCATTTCACGTTTGGATTCCGGAACTGGCTGAAGAAAATCAAGCTTATCCAGTAGGATTTTTGCTGACCCTGCTGCCCCCGGTGGCTTTGATGATCATCCTTAAATTCATCAATGGCCTGGTATGGCTGCGAGATACAGCCTATTTGCCCTCGGTTCTACAAATCGTGGGCACAGTGATGATCGTCACAGGTGGGCTGTGGGCGTCAATGCAGACCAGCCTGAAAAAGATGTTCGGTTACATTATTCTGGTGGATAGTGGTTTCATGCTGTTGTGCATCAGTGTGCGGGCCCAAATTGGGCTGGAGTTATTCTACCTGTCACTGATCCCCCACGTGCTGGCGATGGCGGTGCTGACCTATACTCTGGCCTATTTCGAAAGACATCAGATGGAACCTTCATTGGAGGCATTGCGCGGAGAAATGAAGAACCATCCGCTTGTCTTTATCATTATTTTTGTGGCGCTTTTTTCGATTATTGGGCTGCCTTTTTTGCCAGCTTCTCGCTTCATCTGGCACTGTTCGAAAATTTAGCGGTTCAACCTGGCGTGATTATCTGGGTGCTGATCGGTTACTTCTGTCTGCTGATCGCGGCTTTCCGTTTGCTGGTGGTTTTGCTGGAAAACCGCTATACCCAATGGCGAATTTCAGAATCACGAGGGGACTTGCTCTATCTCGTGTCAGGAATCTTTATCCTTTTACTGATGGGAATATTCCCCTCGGTGTTTATCGGGGGCATCTGGCAAACCTTCGCTGCGCTTCTTTCATTGGGGTAGTGAATACCCTTTGAAGCAGCGCTTTTTCCGGTTATGATTAACTAAAACGTCTCAAGGATACAATATGGAATTAGACGAACTTGAAAAACGACTTGAGTGGCTGGATTCTGAACGTCAGAAATCCAACCTGGAAATTAAAGAGCTGCGAGATAAAGTCTCCACTCTAGAAGATCTTCTGCAAAAGCAAAAAAAGGAAACGGCCGCTTTAGGACGTGAGTTAAAAGCGGTCTCTACTACCACAGGCCGGGTTTCACAATTCGATAGCGCTCTCGAGCAGGTGCGAACGGATCTGGTTAAAACAGGTGGCCGATCTTGAGAAAAAGGTCACTGCCAATCTGCGTAGTCTCGAAAAGCAAGAAAAAGACGACCAAAACAGCCTTGGCAAACGCATTGGAGAGATTCAGACAGTGATCCCGATGGTTACTGAGGTCAAGAAGAGTTTGCAAAATCGTCTGGATGAAGAAAGCCGACTTTCTCGGCGTCTGGATACACTCAACAGTTATTACGAGAATTTGAATCTTTCGATCAAAACTTTTGAACAGGCGAACAAACGTTTTGCCGATGATAATCAGTTGAATAATCAACGGGGTAAGCGATTTGCAGGTGGAAACCACCACTTACGCAAACGTTTGGAAGAGGAAAGAAATCGCGGCGAATTGAATGTGGCGGCATTGCAGAAACTGGAAACTAGTCTGAAGGGTTTAATGGCTCAGGAAGCTGAACGTAAACAGTCACAGATCGCTTTCGTCGAAAAGATGTCTCTATCTCAGATTGAGCGTGACAATACCTGGAAAGCCTGGCAGGAGCAGATCAACTCACTGGGTGATTTGAGCACTGACTATGCCCAGAAAAATTGCTGCCCTGGAGGCAACCCACAAAGCCATTAAACAATCGCAGGTGGAGCTGGATGAGGTTAACCTGCGCTTTGATCGCCGAATCAATGAGCTGACCGAGATGCATCGATTGAACGAGGAACGCTTCCGGCAGGAATGGTTGACCTTCAAGAGTGATGATCAAAAGCGCTGGACAAACTATCAGTTGACCCAAGAAGAACAACAACAAGACGATTCTCGGCAAATGGCGAAATTGCAGGAGCGGATTGGGTCGCTGGAAGATGAGCTGGAAAATTCAAAGGAAACAATCAGCTTGCTTACTGAAGAATCTGAAAAACAGCTCAAATCTGTGTTCACGGTTTTCCACGATTTGATCGAGTCTTTTGATCAGACTTTCCCTTCGAAATAAAAGTACGGGAAATTCCTCCCATTGACAGGGAGGAAGCCAGCATTTATAATGTTTTCTGCTCTGCCCTGGGAAACCAGGGTAAGTGAACTTATCCCCAACTTCCCCGCAAACTGGCGGCTGAACGCGAGAAAGCGGTGAAGTGAAGATTGGAGAATCAACAGAATGAAATATGCAATTGTTGAAAGTGGCGGCAAGCAGTATAAAGCCGTCGAAGGTTCCACAATTGAAGTGGACCTGTTGGACGTCGAGGCTGGCGCTTCAGTCGAACTCGATCAAGTACTGTTGCTGGTCGAAGACGAGAAGGTTTCTGTCGGTACCCCAGTAGTGAAAGGCGCCAAGGGTACAACCACGGTCGTCGATCACGTAAAAGGGCCGAAGGTGACGATCTTCAAGTATTCCCCCAAGAAACGCATCCGTGTAAAAACTGGGCACCGCCAGCAATATACCCAGCTTAAGATCGAATCAATTAAAGTGGAGTAGAACGAATGGCACATAAAAAAGGTGGTGGTTCCAGTCGTAACGGCCGTGACAGTAATGCACAACGGCTGGGCGTGAAAAAGTTTGCGGGTGAAGCCGTATTATCTGGCAACATTCTTGTGCGCCAACGTGGTACCAAGATCAAACCCGGTCAGAATGTGAAAGTCGGCACCGATGACACTTTGTTCGCTGTTGCGGAAGGCGTTGTCGAATATGAGACCCTGCCCAATGGGCAAAAACGGGTCCATGTCAAGCAGACCGATTCCAAATAGATTCGTCTTTACATATCCGCCAACGGCAATTGTAAAGACACAAGACACAGGAAGGTCATAGAATGAAAAAAGGGATTCATCCTACATATTATCCGGATGCAAAGGTGACTTGCTCTTGCGGCAACACCTGGACAACCGGTTCTACTCGGAAAGAAATCCATACCGAGGTTTGCTCGAAGTGCCATCCTTTCTTTACTGGTCAGCAACAACGCTTGATTGATATTGAAGGACAGGTAGATCGCTTCTACAAGAAGCTGCAGGCTCGCCAGGAATTCGTCGATCAGAAGAAAGCTCGCGAGACTGCCAGGACTTCGATGGACCGCAAGGTCTCTGAGCTTGGGCTGCCTGCTCGTGCTGTTGAAGCACTGGAAAAAGCTGGCTTGACCACAGTTGGGCAGGTGATTGCCAAACTGGGTGAAGGTGAAGCTGCTGTGTTGGCGATCGAAGGCTTTGGCCGCAAATCCCTGATTGATATGAAGAAGAGTCTGCGCTCGATGGGGTATGATCTCCCCGCCGCAGCAGAAGACATTGCTGTCTAATTGCGCTTGAACCTCAATCAACCTCCGCCACCGCGGAGGTTGATTTTGTTAACCTTAAAGTTGTTTTGACTATTGGAATAGTCCCCTATAATAGGGAATATAGCAAAAACTTCCTGGAGGAATGGATGGATCATCGGGTGGGTTCCATTGAAGTGATTTGCGGATCAATGTTCTGTGGCAAGACAGATGAGTTGATTCGCCGATTGCGGAGAGCTGAGATTGCGCGCAAAACAGTGCAGGTTTTCAAGCCGGCGATCGATAACCGCTATGAGGAACAGCGAGTTGCTTCTCACGCAGGTTCTACCTTCGATGCTGTGGCGATCAACAGCGCCAACGAAATCATGAAGAACCTGAAAGACGAAACGACTGTGGTGGAATCGACGAGGCACAATTTTTCGATGAATCCGTTGTTGAAGTTTCGCAATATCTGGCAGATCATGGCATCCGCGTGATCATTGCCGGTCTGGACATGAATTTCAAGGGTGAGCCATTTGGTTGTATGCCTGTGTTGATGGCCCTGGCTGAACGAGTGGATAAATTGCAGGCGATTTGTATGGTCTGCGGCGAACCCGCCAGTCGTACCCAACGTCTGGTGAATGGAAAGCCAGCACGCTATTCTGACCCGGTGGTCATCGTTGGAGCGTCTGAAATGTATGAGGCTCGCTGCCGCCAGCATCATGAAGTTCCACGAGATTAATCAATTCTGGAGAATTTATGCGCGATTACCGAGAATTTTTGGGCGAAGTATTGATCCCTGAAGACAAGCTGCAGGCACGCATCGCAGAATTGGGGGCTCAGATCAGCCGCGATTATGTGGGGAAGGATCCGATTCTGGTGTGTATTTTGCGGGGTGGAGTCTTGTTCCTGACCGATTTGATGCGCAAGATCACCATTCCACACTCTATTGAATTCATGGCGGTTTCTTCTTATGGCGTGGGTGGTCGGCAAAGTTCGGGTAGGTGCGAATTTCGCTTGACCTCAACGTGGATATTCAGAATCGGAATGTCATTCTGGTGGAAGACATTATTGACAGCGGATACACGATTGCGGCGGTATACGATTTGCTTACCACGCGTAAACCTGCCAGTATTTGTGTGTGCACGCTGTTGGACAAGGCGGACCGCAGAGAAGTGCCCGTTGCTGTGAAATATACCGGTTTTTCCATCCCGAATAAATTCGTATTTGGGTATGGCTTGGATATCGATGACTACTATCGAAATTTGCCGTTCATTGGAGTTGTCGATCTAGAAAAGTACCAGGCAGGCGCGTGAATCCTTTCGAAGAGAAGATCAAGAGTTCTTTTTCTGAGCTGATCTCTTTGAAGAGCGACTACCAGAAAATTTATCTGGTAGGAGGATTTATGCGTGATCTTCTCCTCAATACACTCAATCGAGATGTGGATATTGTATGCAACCGCGACTCTGTGTTCTTGGCCAAAAAATGGGCCGATAAAATGCGGGGCGCGTTTTTTGTGATGGATGAGGAGCGCAAGACCTGTCGCGTTCTCGTTCCACAGGGCAACAACAAACTGGTGTTTGATTTCGCTTTGCTGCGCGGGGACTCTATCGATGCGGATCTGGCACTCCGTGATTTTACAGTAAATGCGATTGCCGTCGATCTGGAAGAACCAGGTGTTTTGATTGATCCTTGTGGCGGGCAGGCAGATCTGCAGCTGCGATTGCTGCGACCTTGTTCCCCGAAAAGCATTCAGGATGATCCGGTGCGTATTCTGCGCGCGGCACGATATTCTGCCGCTTATACGTTGAATGTTGCCCCTGAGACTGAAGAACAGATCAACCAGCAAATTCACTTGCTTGATCAGGTTTCTGGGGAGCGCAAACGGGACGAACTTTTCAAGATACTTGGGCTTTCTCAAACTGTTGGAGCGTTGTTGCTGTTGAAAAAATGGCATGTTTTCGAGGTTCTGAAGGCGGATCCAGAGGCGGTGACGAGCCTTTCTCTGGTTGAGAGAGTCAATACATTGATCACAGAGAAATTCTCTTTGCTGTCAGCAAATGAAAAGGGGAATTCGCTCAACGATTTGCAGCAAAATATCCAGAAATACTTCGAACAATTAACGGAAAAAAATACCTCCGATCGGACAACGCAGCAGTTGCTTTTGCTGGCCTGTTTGCTGTGGAATCAAGGCACAGCGACAACCGAACAAAATCTGAAAGATCTGTTGCTCTCGCGTGAGGAATTAGAACGGTTACGAAAGGTTATTTTTAAACGGGATTTGCTTGCAAACGTTGACCTTTCTTCCGCTGAAAGTCAGCGAAGAACTGTCTACGTGTATTTCAGGGAAATGGGCAGCGCTGGGCTGGATCTGGCCGCGATCCATCTGGGTGAAGCCTGGTTGGCAGCAAAGAAGGAAGAACAGCTTCAAGAAAGCGATCACATTATTTCGGGAATTGCTTTATTGCTGGTATGAATATCCAGAAATTACACACCCTTCCCCGCTGTTGAGTGGAAATGAATTGATGTTTCAATTCGATCTGACCCCTGGCCCCTTCATCGGCGAATTATTGGATCTGATGAAGGAGGAACAGGCGGCCGGGTTCATTAAAACCAAGGAAGATGCTCTCCGTTGGTCAGAAGAACAGGTCATGCGTTATCGCAATCGCAAGCGCTGGGCAGACTAAGCGACGCGCTACCCGCGGTGTATGGCTAACGCTTCTCTTTTGAGTGGGGTGGTGTTCGGGTTGATCTCTGTGCCGCGGCGGGTCAGATTATTGATGTGAGCGATAAGCACTGAACTTTTTACCGGCTTCACCAGAAAGTCATCGGCACCCATGTCTAAGGCACGTGCGACCAGCCCTGGGTTATCCAGAACAGAGAGGATCAGAATCGGGACGCGGCTGATGCTGCGAATTTCCTGGCATACCTGCCAGCCATCCATGCCGGGCATGATCAAATCCAAAATGACCACATCTGGATTGTGTGTTCTGAGCTGCTGAACCCCTGAGTCCCCAGAATTGGCAGTGAGCACCTTTGCCTCAGTTGGGGCAAGCATTAAGTTCAATAAATCTGTCATGGCTGAATCATCATCGATGACAAGGATTTTCATTTTTACTCCAAAATATTGTTTACCTTACAACAATATTATGAGGCAAAAAAATGGAAAATTACCTTTCAAATGGCTTACAGAATCCAGTATGAGCCCAATTGCAAAAAAAGTGACAAAAATAGGATCATCATACGGTAGGCATTTATGGTAAAATCTCTTACTTAAGGGTAAGATTTTCGAATTATCGCTAAGCGATAGTCCTTGCAATTAATTTTTTCTTGGAGGATAGAATGGCAGAAAAGAAATGGGTATACCTTTTCAAGGAAATCGAAAAGGCCGAAGAGTATGTCGGCGGCGATTGGGAAAAGGTAAGAGGTTTGTTGGGTGGTAAAGGCGCTAACCTGGCAGAAATGGCGCGTATCAAGTTACCTGTGCCGCCCGGTTTCACTGTGACCACTGAGGCCTGCAATGAGTATTCCGCAACCAAACAATTCCCGGCGGGAATGTGGGACCAGATGATGGCTTCCCTGAAGGTTGTCGAGGAAGAGGCAGGCAAGAAGTTTGGAGATACGCATAATCCGCTGCTCGTCTCTTGCCGTTCCGGCGCCAAATTCTCCATGCCTGGCATGATGGATACCGTTCTGAACATTGGTTTGAACGATGAATCCGCCAAGGGTATGGTGAAATTGACCAATAATGAACGATTTGTTTTTGACTCTTATCGACGCTTGATCCAGATGTTCGGTACTGTGGTCTTGGGCCTGCCTGATGAGGCCTTCGAAGAAGTTCTGGATGGGTTCAAGAAGGAAAAGGGTTACAAAGCTGATACTGATATGACTGCTGACGACCTGAAAGTTTTGGTCGAAAAATTCAAGGTAGTCGTTAAAAAACATTATGGCAAAGACTTCCCTCAGGAACCCCTCGAACAATTGAAGTTAGCTACCGAAGCCGTTTTCAAGTCCTGGAACGGAAAGCGTGCTGTCGATTACCGCCGCGCTACCAATATTCCGGATGATCTGGGCACAGCAGTCAACATCGTGACCATGGTCTTCGGGAACATGGGCTGGGATTCTGGTACAGGTGTTGCCTTCACCCGTAATCCATCCACTGGTGAGCGGGTGCTGTATGGCGATTACCTGCTGAACGCTCAGGGTGAGGATGTGGTTGCTGGTATCCGCAATACTGAGAAGATCGCCACTTTGGGTGAGCACCTCGCAGAAGCCAACAAACAATTCCTCGAGGTCGTCAAGACCCTTGAGATCCACTACAAAGATATGCAGGATGTCGAGTTCACTATCGAACATGGCCGCCTGTGGATGCTGCAATGCCGCAATGGCAAACGCACCGCAAAAGCCGCTGTGAAGATCGCTGTCGATATGGTCAATGAAGGCTTGATCACCAAAGAAGAGGCCATCGGCCGTGTGACCACTGACAACGTTGACACCTTGCTGCACCCGCAATTCTCCACCGAGACCAAAACCAAGGCCAAGAAAGACGGCCGCTTCTTCGCTTCCGGTGTCAATGCCTCTCCTGGTGCCGCTGTCGGTCAGGTCTATTTTGATGCGGATACGACTGAAAAGATGCACAAGGAAAAAGGTCAGGATACCATTATGGTTCGCCCGTTCACCAAACCAGATGACGTGCATGGTATGCTGGCTGCCAAAGGTATTCTCACCAGCGAAGGTGGGGCTACTTCTCACGCCGCTGTTGTGGCGCGCCAGTTTGGTGTGCCCTGCGTCGTTGGTGCTTCTTCTGTCGTGATCGATCTGGAAAAGCGTGTGATGGTTTGCAACGGTGTTACCGTCAAAGAAGGCGAATGGATTTCTGTTGATGGAACGACCGGTGAAGTTTACGTGGGCAAGATTGATTTGACCGTGCCTTCCATTGAAGAGCAGACTGATCTGCTGACCCTGCTGAACTGGGCTGATGAGATCGCTGGTATGCAGGTGTGGGCCAACTCTGACTATCCGAAGGATGCCCGCCGCGCCCGCTCTTACGGAGCCAAGGGTATTGGCCTGTGCCGTACCGAGCACATGTTCTTCGAGCCGGCTCGTCTGCCGATTGTGCAGCGCATGATCCTGGCCAAAGACGATGTGACTCGCAAAGCTGCTTTGGATGAACTGCTGCCGTTCCAGCGCTCTGACTTCGATGGTTTGTTCGAAGCCATGGATGGTTACCCGGTAATTATCCGCTTGATCGATCCCCCGCTGCATGAGTTCCTGCCTTCCGAAGAGAGTTTGCTCGAGGAAGTCATCACCATGCGTGTCAAGGGCGAGACCAAGGGCCTGGCCGAGAAGGAATCTCTGCTTGAAGCTGTCAAGGGGATGCATGAATCCAACCCAATGATGGGCTTGCGTGGTGTGCGTCTTTCCATTGCTATGCCGCAGATCGTTGAGATGCAGGTTCGCGCTATCTTCGAAGCTGCTTCTGACTGCACAAAACGTGGTATCAAGGTTCACCCTGAGGTCATGATCCCATTGACTGGGCACATCAATGAGCTCAAGTGGATCCAGCCGCGCCTCGTCCGCATTGCCAAAGAGGTAATGCAGGAGAAGGGTGTTGAATTCACCTACAAGTTTGGCACCATGATCGAGATCCCGCGCGCCGCTGTGGTTGCCGGCGAACTGGCCACTCTGGCTGAGTTCTTCTCTTTCGGTACCAACGACCTGACCCAGATGACCTTTGGCTACAGCCGTGATGATGCTGAACGCAGCTTCCTCGTGCGCTACGTTGAAGAAGGTATCCTGCCCAAGAATCCGTTCCAGACGCTGGATCAGGAGGGTGTGGGTAAATTGATGAAGATGGCCGTGGCTGATGGCCGCGCTACTCGCCCCAGTCTTGAGGTGGGTATCTGCGGTGAGCACGGTGGCGATCCTGCCTCTGTTGCTTTCTGCTACAGCATTGGTCAGAACTACGTGAGCTGCTCTCCGTTCCGTGTTCCGGTTGCTCGTCTGGCTGCTGGTCAGGCTGCCCTGAAACCCGAACTGGCTGCTGCCCGCAAGGAAGCCCTCAAGGCTTACAAAAAGTAGTTTGTGAATGAATAAAAAAGAATCGCCTGCTTATGCAGGCGATTCTTTTTTAAGAGCTTATTGGCGTGAGTAAATGGTTTTGTAAACTTCTAGAAATTCACGGATTTGCCGGATGTAGTTTTGGGTTTCGTAATTGTCGGGAATGACCTCGAGGAGTAAATCGGGATCGTTGTTGGAAAGAGATTCCCAGTTCAAGGTATAACCGATACCGCCGTTGTAAGAAGCCAGGGCAGCAATCATATTTTGATCGAAGTAGTTATACCATTTAGCCAGATAGTGCGTTCCTAACTTGATGTTGATGAGCGGGCGGGCAAGATCAGAATCTTGATAGTTTTGCGGCCAACCGTAATCAGCCTGAATTTCTTGACCAACAGAGGGCAGAATCTGCATCAGCCCCTCGGCGCCCTGGCTGGAGGTGATCTCTGGCTCGAAAAGTGACTCCTGTCGAATGATGCTGAACAGCACCAGCGAATCGAAGCCGTTCTCGCTGGCGGTGGGGACGATGATCTCGCGGAAATAAGTACCAAAGCGAACGTGATTGAAGTATTGTGGGGTTTGCGAGAGCAAGGAAAGGTCACCGTAGCCGATCATGTCTAAAATTTGACGGGCGCAGTAAATAGCACTCTGATTGAGTCCCAAATCGACGAGATGGTTCATCAGGCGAAAGCTATTGACGGCGTCTGATGAGAGGTCTTCCTGCAGCGAGTCGAATTCTGTCTGGGCACGATCCACCAACCCTAATTGCCAGAAAGCGTCTCCGCGTTGGTAGAGGATGTTGCTGGCCAGTTCTCCCGGCGAGAGCAAATCTACATCATTGGCGATGGTAAACTTGCTGCGCATCCATTCGGCGGCTTCTTTTTTCTCGCTGGCTAGCTCTACGCCCAGATCGATATTGGCGCTGGTAGAAAATGGTTTTTGATTTTGGGCCAGTTCTGCTGCCCGAATGGAATAATAAGAGGTGGGGTCTTCGCGAGCTGCCTGCTCAAAAGAGCTCTGGGCGCTGGTTTTATCGTTCAGGGCCTGCTGAGTTTTCCCGATCCACATCTCGGCGCGAGCTTTATCGGGAGCATTGGAGGTCAACAAGGCGTTGCGCTGGAAGGTGGTCAAGGCCTGGGCGTATTCACCAAGCCGGTAATAACAGATGCCGGCGTTGAATTGTGCCAGGGTGGATTTTTCGTAAGCGGGGTATTCGTTCGTAACCCGTTCCCAGGTCTGCGCGGCCATTTCAAGCAAGTTTCCTTGTTCGTAAATGCGGGCTGCCTGATAGAGATAAGCAGGCGCTTCATTGGCCGAGGAGGCTTCGGTTACATAAGTAAGCAGGGTTTGTGCGGCGGTTGGATATTGCTGTAACTTCTGATACTGGGTGGTAGCTTTTTCGATAAAGGCACTGGCATAATAATTGGGATCATTCGGGAACTTCTGGATTAACAAATTCCAGGTGGCGACTTCGTTCTCGTAGTCGCCCATTTCATAGTAAGAGTAAGCTTTATATGCCAGCACATCAGCGGTGTAATCGGCATGAGAAGTAATATAGCGATCAAAGGCTGAGATGGCCATGCCGTATTGACCAGCATTGTAATCGATGATGCCGCGCAGACGATCGTCGACAGATTGATTGGCATCGACCAGAGCTACCAATTGGCTGTAGGTATCGTAGAAAGCCGGGAACTGCGCTACGGAATCCTGAAAACGGGCATAAGCTGAATCAGTGTCGCCTTTTTGCAGATAGAGCCGCCCCAGATAGAGATTGGCAGTGGCTTTGGTGGAATTCAATTGCGCGGAATCATAGAGCGCCAGGTATTGAGCAATGGCTGAATCTACTTCTCCACTGTCAGCAGTAGCCTGGGCAGCTTTCAGCTTTAGCTCTTCGAGGTATTCGGGGCGGGCAGTGGTGATGGCCTGATTGTAGACATTCAAAGCATCCGCATTGTTGCCGGCCTGGACCAGAGCGTCGCCCTGCATTTCGAGAATGTCTGCCGCAATGGGCGAATTGGGAGTAAGGCTGAGATAGTCACCGTAGGCATTTGCAGCGAGTTGATACTCTTTAATTTCAGTATAGGTCTGTGCCATAAAGAAATAGGCAGTATTACGGGTGGTGCCGGCAGGCTGATAGTTGATCACCGATCCAAAGGTCTCAATGGCCTTTTGGTAGTTCTTTTCGTACTGGTAAATCCGTCCGATCAAAATCATGGCCTGAGAAACAATCTCAGGGTCGGTAGAAGTCTGGGCAGCAGCCAGTTGGGTCAGGGCGTTATCGTAGTCGCCATTGTAAAACTCTTCTGCGCCGGTGACATATTGCTGTTCTGGAAGGGGAGTTGGGGTGATCGTGGGGGTGGCGGCAGCGGAAGATGCACCGCTTGACTGAGAGTTACTGGTGGAAGCACCGTTTGCTGCTGGCACACAACTTGAAAAGGCCAGTGTGAATGCCAGAAGAAATGGAATGATTTTCTTGTTCATTGTCCTCTTTTCACTACAGATTCACGATAAACTGACCTCTAAATTGTAACCTGATTCATCGGGTAAAAAATGGATTTCTTTGGGTAACCCTTCAGGAATGGTCGCTGGCGGAAAGCGCAGCCCGGACCCGGATCATTTCGGCAGTGATGCTGATGCCAATTTCTTCTGGGGTTTCGGCCGAGATTGCAAGCCCAATCGGGGCATGTACCCGTGTAAAATCTGTCCGGGTAAAGCCATCTTTCAGCAACTCCTGGTAGACCAGCTCACATTTGCGCTGGCTGCCGATCATCCCGAGGTAGCACGCGGGGGTGCGCAGCGCTTGCTGTAATACCTCGCGGTCGTTCAAGTGTCCGCGGGTAACGATCACGATGAAGCTGTTCTCGTCGATCTGCAGGCGGCTGAAAATGCTTGAATAAGAATCAAGTACGATGATCTTATCCGCTGCCGGGAATCGCTGCGAATTGGCAAAATCGGCACGATCATCCAGAATGACTGTCCAAAAGCCGACGTCTTTGACGTAACGGGCCAGACTTTGCGAGACGTGCCCGGCCCCGAAAATGTAAGCGGTACCAGCGAGATGAATGGGTTCAATGATGAGGTGCTTTGACCCACTCTGGCGATGCTCCACCTGGTGAACATGCGATATTTCTTCTGGAGTAATCGGAGGGGGCAATGTGGGGGAAGAATCCTGGCCCACCAGCCAATGACGAAGCGGCTGGTGGGGCTCGATCTGGGTGAGCCACCAGGCTTTTTGATGATGGTCAACTTTTTCTGAAAGATCGTGCAGAAAAGCGAGGTTTTGCGGATCGTGGACGTCAAAATACTCGAGCAGCACCTCAACTGTGCCGCCGCAGATCGCATCCATGGTCGAAGCGTCGGCACCGGTAAAAGAGAAGGTACGCAGGCGTGGTTGATGGTCGCTCATCACCTGACGTGCTAGTTCGATGACCTCAGCTTCTAGAATTCCCCCGCCGATCGTGGCATAGATCGAGAGATCAGGCTTGACGATCATTTTGGCTCCGGCCGAGCGCGGGGCTGAGCCGTTGCGGGAGATTACCGTAGCCAGCACAAAATCTATCCCCGACTGGCTCAATGTATTCATTTCAGAGATGATCTTTTCCATGAGGTGCTTTCCTTTGGGGGTAATTAAATATTTTCTGGCCGGCTTTGTCAATGAGTGAATTTTGACCTGTCAGGCCAGTTTTGACGAAATTATTGCAGAATCAGTTGCTTCATGTTAAACTAGAGGGGCAGTAACGCTCTCTGGAGAGGGCGTTTTTTGGTGTTGAATGAGAACGATTGAATGGCTTCCTGACCCCGATTCTGTCAGGCTGATTGATCAGCGGAAACTCCCCAATCAGCTCGTCTATCTTAACATCTACAGCGCGGGTGAAATGGCGGAGGCCATCCAGACGATGGCGATCCGCGGTGCTCCGGCGCTGGGGGTTGCAGGGGCAATGGGCCTGGCGCTGGAAGCTCAACGGCTCTTTCCCAAAAATAAGACGGACTACCGCGCTGAATTGTGCGAAGCCGCAAAAATGCTGCGTTCAGCACGACCCACTGCGGTTAACCTCAGTTGGGGGGTGGACCGACTGCTGGCACTGGTCAATTCATCTGCGATTACTGAGCGTGACCTGGCAGACCGACTGCGGGAAGAAGCCCAGAAAATGGCCGAGGAAGATGTGACCACCAATCTGCGCATGGCGAAATTTGGGGCCAGTCTGATCGCTGATGGGGATACCATTCTCCATCACTGTAACACTGGTTCGCTGGCGGCAGTCGATTGGGGGACTGCATTGGGCGCCATTCGCTATGCCTTCGAGAGCGGCAAAAAGATCCATCTTCTCGTGGATGAGACGCGGCCGCGCTTTCAGGGAGCACGATTGACGGCCTGGGAGTGTCAGCAATATGGCATTCCTTTCGAAGTGATCCCGGATAACGCAGCGGGATATTTTCTGCACCGCGGCGAAGTTCAGAAAGTTATGTTTGGTTCTGACCGGGTTGCTGCCAATGGCGATGTGGTCAACAAAGTGGGCACTTACATGCTCAGTTTGGCAGCACACGCCAATGGTGTACCGGTGTACCCGGTGTTCCCGATCTCCACGCTGGATATGAGTTTGGCGGCAGGTGATCTGATCCCGATCGAGGAACGCGATCCCCAAGAAGTGACGGCGGTGAGTTTTGCAGGCGAGCCGGTGTATCCGGCACGAGTGGCTGTTCATAACCCGGCCTTTGATCTGACCCCGGCCGAACTGGTCAGCGCCTGGGTGACCGACCGCGGCATCGTGCAAAAACCGTTCGGCCAAAATATCCAGCAATTCATTTATAATAACGCTTCAAGCAGGTGAGGAATGTCGATCGTTTTAACTGGTTCTGTAGCTTTTGATTATCTGATGACCTTCCCCGGATATTTTCGGGAGCAAATCATCCCCGAAAAACTGGATTGTATTTCGCTGTCTTTTCTGGTCGATACCCTGACCCGGCAGCGCGGTGGTATTGCGCCGAACATTGCCTACACTCTGGCACTGCTGGGGGATTCCCCGAAGGTAGCGGCTACAGTGGGGCAAGATTTCGAAGAGTACCGCGCCTGGCTGGAAGCGAAGGGCGTGGATACCACTTACATCAAGGTTATCGCGGATAAATTCACCGCTTCTTTCTTTGAGAATACCGACCTGGCTAATAATCAGATTGCCAGTTTCTACACCGGTGCCATGGCGGATGCCGGGCAAGTGTCTTTGAAGGACATGAAAGCAGGCGAAGCTGATTACGTGGTGATCTCGCCCAATGATCCGGGCGCCATGGACCAGTACGTGCGCGAATGCGGCGAACTGGGCATCCCTTATCTGTATGATCCGTCGCAGCAAATTGCCCGCAACGATCATGCCGAACTGCGGCGCGGTGTAGAGGGAGCGCAGGCGGTCTTTTGCAATGATTATGAGTATGAATTGCTGCAAAAGCATACTGGCCTGAGTTCTGCTGACATCGAGAAAACCGTGGAATTGCTGGTGGTCACGCTGGGCGAAAAAGGTGCGGTGGTCAAATCGAAGGGGCAGACGTACAATATTCCTGTAGTGCCGGCGGTGCAGATCGTTGATCCAACCGGCGTCGGTGATGCCTTCAGGGGTGGATTCCTGCGCGGCTACCATCTGGGGCTGGATTTGCAGACCTGCGGGCAAATGGGAGCCTTAGCGGCTACCTACGTGCTGGAACAAAAGGGTACACAGAATCACCACTATACCCTGGATGAATTTGTTAAACGTTATCGTGAGCATTTCAATGATCACGGTGTTCTGGACGTTTTAAGAAAATAAGGTCTATCTTATTTGGAGGAACTGATGGCAAATTATGATGTAAAGGATATGAAGCTGGCCGAAGGCGGACGTTTGCGCATCGACTGGGCTGAACGCGAGATGCCGGTTCTGCGCCAAATCAAGGAACGCTTTGCCAAAGAGCAGCCCTTGAAAGGCGTTCGCATCTCTGCCTGTCTGCATGTGACCACTGAGACTGCCAACCTGATGAAAACCCTGCAGGCTGGCGGCGCGGACGTGATGCTGACCGCTTCTAATCCGCTGTCGACTCAGGATGATGTGGCAGCTTCTCTGGTCACTCATGAAGAGATCCCGGTGTTCGCAGTCAAAGGCGAAGAGAACACCACCTATTACAAACACATCCACGCGGTGCTGGATCACAAACCCCAGTTCACCATGGATGACGGTGCTGATCTGGTCAGCGTGCTGCACAAGGACCGCCGCGAGCTGTTGAGCGGTGTCATTGCCGGTACCGAAGAGACCACTACGGGCGTCATCCGCCTGCACGCTATGGCAGCGGATAAGGCGCTGAATTACCCGATCATCGCCATCAATGACGCCATGACCAAGCATTTCTTCGATAATCGCTATGGTACGGGCCAATCTACCCTTGACGGTATCATCCGCGCGACCAATGTGCTGCTGGCGGGCAAGGTCTTTGTTGTGGCCGGCTATGGATGGTGCGGCCGTGGTCTGGCTTCACGTGCCCGCGGGATGGGTTCTGACGTGATCGTCACCGAAGTCGATCCGCTGAAGGCCCTTGAAGCCGTGATGGACGGCTTCCGCGTCATGCCGATGGAAGAAGCTGCCAAGGTCGGCGATTTCTTCGTGACCCTGACCGGCGACCTCAACGTCGTCGACAAGCATCACTTCGAACTGATGAAAGATGGTGCCATTGTGGCCAACTCAGGCCATTTCAACGTCGAGATCAACATCCCGGCACTGGAAAAGATGGCTGTGTCGAAGCGTCTGGTGCGCCCATTCGTGGATGAATACGTGACCAAAGACGGCCGCCGCATCCACATTCTGGGCGAAGGACGTTTGATCAACTTAGCTGCGGCCGAAGGCCATCCGGCTTCCGTGATGGATATGTCCTTTGCCAACCAGGCACTGTCGCTGGAATATCTGGTCAAGAACGCTGACAAACTGGAGAAGAAAGTCTACTCCGTGCCGGAAGAGATCGACCAGAAGATTGCCAAGCTCAAACTGGCCGCCATGAACGTCGCCATTGATGATCTGACCCCAGAGCAGGTCAAGTACCTCGGCTCCTGGCAGGAAGGTACCTAATTCACGACGGTTTTTGTCAATCTGGCCCCTGGTTTTTACCGGGGGCTTTTTTTATTGGGCAATGACGGCCATGTTGCCGAGCGTGGCCCAGGAACTGAGAAACTGCTGGGTAGAGCGGGGATAGATCACGCCGCCGTCGAGAATGGTCACAGTGACAGCAGAGTAGCCTATGATGATAACCGTATGCTCAAAGGGGACCACCGTGGTGGTATGTCCGTTGGAAGCCGTGTAAGACTGTCCGCTGACCCCATACCAGGTGTTGCCATAGACCCAGACGATCACCGGGTTGCCGGCCGCGAGCTGAGCTTTCAGAGAGTCGAAGGAGTAGCCGTGGACGGCGGTGGCATTCAAGCCGTATTGGCGCAGCAGAGCGGCTACCGGGTCGGCGTGCACCCCATAAGAAGCAGGAGGAATCTGGCCTTCTGCGCCGTCGGGGCTGCCGACAAAGCCTGAATCGGGATCATCCGAAGAGGGCAGGGCATACTGGAAGGTATCTTCAGCGATGGAAACGCCGTAATAACGGGCCCAGTCCACGGCGGAACGCGATTCACAGGAGAGCGCATGGCTTTGATTGTAGCCGTAGATGCCGGAGAGCTCCACTGATTGGCTGAAGGAAGTCGGGGTGGGGTAAGGTGTTTCGGTGGGGAGCGGAGTCGAAGTTGGCAGCGGCGTGTTGGTGGCTGTGGGGGGTGGCGGTCAACGTGGGCGTGGGGGTCGGCGTATCCGTGGGCAGCGGCAGAAAGGGCGTGGCGGTGGCCGGGGTAAGCGTGATCAGGTCGAGGCTGAGTGGAGTAGGCGGGCTGGATTGCCCATGCACCTGCGGCACCGGTCCCAATGCTCCGGTGAGGAGCAGGTAGGCTGCTCCATTGAGAAGCAGGCCGATGACGAGAACCGCGATCAGCGCGCGTACGAGACTGCTGCGGCTGACAGGCGGCGGAGAAGCTGGTTCAATCGGGGACATTGATCACGATGGTCAGTGGATCACCAAAAGGATCCCCATTGGCATTGAAGGCCTGCCAGGTGGAGGAGTAATTGCCGGGCTGATCAGGGGCCGTGAAGAGAATGCGGACGGTGGCTTCAGTACCGCCGCGCGCTGGTACCAGTGCCTGCGGGCTGACAGCGCCAAGGTCATTGCCATCGATGCGTTGCAGCGTATAGCCATCAATCCAGTTGCAAGTGCCTGAATTGCGCACCAGCCACTGCTTATCGAGCTGAGAATTGGTCTGCACAAAAGTGCCGTCGGGAAGGGTCAGGTCTTTGACATAAGAAAGAACGTTCTGGCAGTTCTCGGGTTGAGCTTCCGCGGCGGAAGTGGGGGCGACTGAAACAGTTGGTGAGGATTGGGGCTGGCGGGTGGGGGCTACATAGAGCGAACTGGTGCTGGAATCAACAGCCCGTACGGGGCCGAGCACAATGCACCCTCCCAGAAAAACCGGGAGGGTCAAAATCAGGATCAGGAAACGAAACGAATGCGCTCGAGTCATCCTTCTCGTCAGGGGGAAGGTTATTCTTCCTCGCTGCTTTCTTCGCTTTCGCCCATGCCCACGGTGAGAGGAATTTCCCCGCCAATGGCGCGCTGGCGAACCGCGTTTTCGATTTCCTTGCAGAGCTCGGGGTTCTGACGCAGGAATTCTTTGGCGTTCTCGCGGCCCTGGCCGAGGCGGATATCTCCATAGGAGAAGAAGGCGCCGCGTTTTGTGACGATGTCGAGGGCGGTAGCCAGATCGATGATGTCACCTTCCTTCGAGATGCCTTCGTTGTACATGATGTCGAACTCAGCAGTGCGGAAGGGGGGAGCCACCTTGTTCTTGACGACGCGCACACGGGTGCGGTTGCCGACGATCTCCGCACCGACCTTGATGGACTGAATGCGGCGGGTATCCAGACGGACCGAGGCGTAGAACTTCAGCGCCAGACCGCCAGGGGTGGTCTCAGGATTACCGAACATGACGCCGATCTTCTGGCGCAGCTGATTGGTGAAGATAACGGCGGTTTTGGTCTGGTTGATGGCCCCGGAAAGTTTGCGCAGGGCCTGTGACATGAGGCGGGCCTGCATCCCCATGCTGGCATCGCCCATGTCGCCTTCGATCTCAGCACGCGGAACCAGGGCAGCCACGGAATCGACGACTACCACATCCACAGCGCCGGAACGGACGAGCGTTTCGCAAATCTCGAGGGCCTGTTCACCGGTATCGGGCTGGGAAACGAGCAGGGCTTCGATGTTCACACCCAGGCGCACCGCGTAAGCCGGGTCGAGGGCATGTTCCATATCGATAAAAGCCACCGTGCCGCCCATCTTTTGGGCTTCAGCGACGATGTGCAAGCAAAGTGTGGTCTTGCCCGAAGATTCCGGGCCATAGATCTCGGTAATGCGGCCACGGGGAATGCCGCCGACGCCGAGGGCGATATCCAGGGAGAGGGAACCAGTGGGGATGGCTTCAACTGCCAGCTGGTGGGCCTCGCCAAGGCGCATGATGGAACCTTCGCCGTAGCGTTTGACGATGTCGCCAAGTGCTTTATCCAGGACGGCGCGTTTGGCTTCGTTGACCTGGGGATTATTGCCGGAAGATGCCGATAATTCACTTTGACCGGATGGAACAGGTTTTTTTGCCATGAATTTCTCCTCAAAAGAAGTCAAGTCAATTATATATGAAATTCAGTGAGCCCCAAAACTTATTTCTCTTTGCTGAGCAAAATGAGGCAATGCTACGATGCTCTTGGCGGCCGTGGGGAAGCTCACCGCTAATCAGAGCGAATCAAAAATCTGAAAAGAACCAGAATAGCTCTCTGTACCAAAACAATAATGGTTTCGAGACCAGGGAAAGCTCACCGCTAATCAGAATGGATCAAAAACCTGAAAAGAGCCAGAATAGTTCTCTTTACTAAAACGATGATGGTTTCGATAACTGCGGGAACGAAAAGAAACGAATCAGAAATTTGAAAAGAACCAGAATAGTTCTCTCTACCAAAACGATAATGGTTTCGATAACTGCGTTAACCCTCATATAACGCGGGCAGGCGAATCGAAACGAAACCTCGCTCAAAACACCTCTATCATCGGCTTGTAAAAGCAGAAGTTGGGATTGATTCATAAAGAGCATTATAGTACATTTGTTCAATTTGTCAAGAAATGGCTGTTTTGATATTTTGAAAAGTGGCTGGTTAAATCTTTTTTGTGAAGTATTCCTGTAATTTGGTAGATGCTATACTTTGTTAAGTGTAATGACGTGAGGGAAAAAGCCAGTAAGAGAAAAATGGCTGTAAAAGTGAGTTGTAAATCTCAGCTTTATCTATTACATGCTTAATACTAAAAAGTTGAGAAAAAACATTTATGTAGATGATGAAAATGTTACACGTTTACCGCGTTACTAACTAGATGCAGAAAAATTTGTCAGAGGGCAAAAATTACCGCTGAAGCTAGTGAAGATCAATCGATTTCACCGCAGATACCAGTTCTTTTTTTATTTGTTCCCAGGATACCTGAATGCACATTCTGGGCATGGGTTGATCGTCAGCGTCAGAAAAATAAACCAGGGATTTGAGGATATGGGTTTCACTATAGTCGCTGTGGGAATATTTCTCTCTTGTATAAGCTAAAAGCGTTTCCAGAGAGTATTTCTTTAGAAGAAAATAGATATCAATAAAATCTTTTTTACTGCCTCTGGCGCTGACTGTTTGTAGCTTAGTGCAGGCAATATCTATTATTGAACTGATTTGAATTCCCTGCCACTTGATGAAAGATTTCAGCGTGGGATAGGGATACTCCAGAAACTGAAGCTTTACCCCATCCAGAAAGGTATTCAATGTTCCTTTCTCTAATTCAGTTTGGGAAAGAGTTCCCAAAGAACGGATTTGTCGTTCAACCTCTTGGGGCTGAAATGATTGTTCACAGAAAAAGTCTAAATCCTCCGATTCTCGATGCCCGAGATGCAGAGACAAAGCTGTGCCGCCAGAAAGATAGAACCGTGTCAAAAAAGCAGGCCGGGTTTCTTCAAACAGGCGTAACAAACGGGCTGTGTGAACAGGTAGGGTCTGCGGGAAAAGGGTAGGGCTCATGATAAGTAGATTTTCCAGAAGTTGCTTGATTTGGGCTGTAAATGTAAATCAGGGAGCAACAGGCGCACTTCTTCTTTTGATATTTTCGTGAAAAGCCAACGCACTGAGACCAGATCCCCTTTTTCAAGGAGGGTTTGAACAATATAGTTTTTGTGCTTCTCCCAGGAAAGATCGGAAAGGTCATCTCCCCAGAAGTATTTTTGCGCCTCAAGCGGTAAATCGATCATGTGCTTCCTCTCTTTAACACGTTTGAATTCAACAAGAACTTGCGTTCTTCCTGATTCCATATCATTATAGTACGTCTGGCGAAGTTTCTATTCGCTGACGGCCATTCTCCTGAGAGGGAAGGATCGCCAGAAAGTGAAGGCAAAATTGCGTCAGACGACAAATCAACCTTAAAATATATTAAAAACTATTGACATTTGTCTTAAAAATTTGTAATATCATTCAATATTAACAATTACATAACGAGAGATTTAGCGGCTGCATCTCGAAAGAGATGACGAGGTGAAGGTTCTTCTTCGCGAGAGGAAGTTAACCCTGCGGGGGATAAGTGCAGGGGAAAATCGAATGATCAGCGGATGCCTTCGAGGTCTACCAAGGACTTCTTTCTCCCTTCCAGAAGCGATTGAATTGAAAACCGTTTGGTAACAGGCGGGACAAAATGAAATCATTGGCCAGGCATGGAAATTGGCCTGTGTTTTTGTGTATGGAAGGGCTGCGTGAATAAACTTCAAGGCATGCCCAGGCATGTCTTTGTTATTTAAATTTAAGGAGTGAGCTATGGATAAGAAAGAGTTGTTTGAACGAATCAAGGCAGATGGAGTTGAATTTGTCTCCTTGCAGTTCACCGACGTTACCGGCGCTGTCAAGAGTGTGGATGCCCCGCTGCCGCAGCTGGAAGAAGCTGTAGAGAACGGTTTGTGGTTTGATGGGTCTTCCATCGAAGGTTTCACTCGAATCCAGGAAAGCGACATGCTGCTGCGTCCGGACATCGACACCTATGCGGTGCTGCCGTGGACTCCGGCTGACCGCCGCCGCGGGCGTATCTTCTGCGACATCTTCCACCCGGATGGTTCCCCCTTCGAGGGCGATCCGCGCGGGGTGCTGCGCCGTCACCTGGCTGAGCTGGATAAACGCGGCTGGACCTTCAACGTGGGTTCCGAGCCGGAATTCTTCCTCTTCCGCCACGAGGATGGGGTTCATCCCGTTCCCCACGACATCGGCGGGTATTTCGATTTCTCCCCGAACGATGAGGCGGCACGAGTGCGCAGCGAATTAATGCATGCACTCACTGTAATGGGCCTCGAGATCGAAGTCGGCCATCACGAAGTGGCACTTGGCCAGCACGAGATCGATTTCCGTTTTGCCGATGCTATGAAGTCCGCGGATAACGTGGTCACCCTCAAGTACGCTGTCAAAGCCATCGCGGCCCAGAACGGCCTGGTGGCCTCCTTCATGCCGAAACCCGTTTTCGGGATCAACGGCTCCGGGATGCACTGCCATCAGTCGCTGTTCGACAAGAAGGGCAACAACCTCTTCTACGATCCTTCTGATCCGTACAAACTCTCGAAGATCGCTTATGGTTTCATCGCCGGCGAACTGGTGCATGCCCGTTCCTTCTCAGCCATCACTGCCCCGACGGTCAACTCTTACAAACGTCTCGTCCCTGGCTACGAAGCCCCGGTTTACGTGGGCTGGGCGCAGACCAACCGCTCGGCGCTGATCCGCATGCCGCGCTACAAAGAGGGCAACAGCAAGGCTGTGCGCGCTGAACTGCGCTGCCCGGATCCAACCTGCAACCCGTATCTGGCTTACTCCGTGATGCTGGCTTCAGCACTGGATGGCGTCGATAAGGGAATGACCCCGCCTTCTCCGCTGAACAACATCAATGTCTTCGAAATGACCCTGGCAGAACGCAAAACGCGCCAAGGTGACTGAACTGCCGGGTTCTTTGAAGGAAGCTCTGGTAGAGATGGATAAAGACGAAGTGGTGAAGAAGGCTCTTGGCCCGGCGGCTTACGAAGCCTTCGTCCGTGCCAAATCCGCTGAGTGGGAAGCCTATCGACTGACCATCACCGATTGGGAAGTTGAACGCTATCTTGAACTGGCCTAACGCCGTTCTCCTTTTTGTCTCCTAGACAAAAAAAGGGTCACCCGAAAATCTTGGGTGACCCTTTCACTTTTAAAGTGTGGAAGTGAATCAGGGGTTCAGCCCTTTTTCGATGCACTTTAGCCAGATCTGGGCAGAGGCAGAGAGGGTACCCGGGGCAATTGCCAGGACCGGAGCGGTTAGAGCGGCCGGGTCAGCATCCGTAATGGAAATGGCCTTGATGCCTTCCACTACCGCGCGGCTGGGAAGCGGCCCAAGGACAGCGGCGTTGGTGCTGAGGGTATCGCGCATCATTTCCACGTTGGGGACGAGCAAACCGGCCCCGGCAGGGTCAGGACGTCCGGCGAGGAGGGCCTGGCGGAAAAGGGTCTCGACATCCTGTTCTGAGGGGTAAACCCCGAAGCTGATGTTTTGCGCGGAAAGGGAATCGGGTAAAGCCGCGGAAAAACAATCGGGGCAGGTTTTCTGCAATTCTGACCAGGAAATGATCTGGCCGGAGAAGATCTTCTGCAGGGTGGCTTTATTCAGGCTTTGCAGCGGGTTGGCGCTATTGACGGCGACTACCAGGGTCTCACTGCCTAACTGGTAAGCAGGCTGGGGCAGGGAAGCCGGAGCTCCCCAGCGTAACTGCACGGTATCGGCCGCGGTGGGGACTGAAGCACTATCCACGGTATCGAAAACAATCGGGAAATCCGCCAGATTGACCGCACAGGAAGAAGCCGTTGGGGCCAGCCAGTAGAGCGAGCTGGAAGTTTGTACCTGCAAGACGGGCTGAGCGACTGCGGTGCCAGAGGGGAGACTGACGGCGGCGGTGGCAGCCGGAGTGGTCTGGGCAGAGGCCGCTGTCGGGTGAAGCGCACCAAAAAGCAGCACTCCTACGGCCAACAGAGCACAATAGACGGCAAAAATCCAGAATTTTTGGCGTTTGATGAATTGCAGCAGCCAGTGGATGGAAAGATAGCCCACAATGGCGGCAGCGATGAAGCCAACCAGCAAGACCGGCAGAAAGCTGCCCAAATTGGAAATCTGCAGCAGATCTTTGGTACTGACGATGCCCGCGCCCAGCATGACGGGGATGGACATGAGAAAGCTGAAGCGGGCGGAAGACGAGCGGTCGAACTGACGGGTCATGCCGCCGGCGATGGTCGAGCCGGAGCGGGAAACACCGGGAAAAATGGAGACGGCCTGGAAAACCCCGATCCAGAGAGCGTCGAGCCAGGTCATGTCTTCCATCTGGCGAGTGCGTTTGCCCACCTGATCGGCGAGTACCAGCAGAGCGGCCGTGAGGAACAGAAAAAGCGCGGTGGCCCGCGGACTGGAAAAAGCTGCCTCCACCTGATCCTTAATGAGAATCCCGGCGATGCCGGCGGGAATGGTGGCCAAAATCAAATACCAGCCCAAACGAGCTTCCGGGTCTTTGAAGGGCGTTTTCTCGATCAGCCCTTTGAAGAAAGCTTTGAGAATGGCTACCAGATCCTTCCAGAAATAGAGGATCACGGCAATCAGCGTGCCCCACTGTACCAGAACGTCAAAGGGGAAAATCTGCTCGGCAGGGAAGGACCAGTTGAGCAGATAAGGGACGAGAACAAGGTGGGCCGAACTGGAAATGGGCAGGAATTCGGTTAATCCTTGCACGATCCCCAAAATCAGTGCCTGAAGAAAGTTCATGATCTATCCTTTTTTGCACGCGGTTGGTAACGTGCCAGGAACCCGGCGGCAAAATCGGTGTAGCGATCTTCGAGGATTGCCTGACGGGCGGTTTGGACGAGTGAAACCAGAAAACGGATGTTGTGAATCGAGATCAGGGTGGCCGCCAGCATTTCTTTGGAAACGATCAAATGGCGCAGGTAACCGCGGGTGAAAGTGCGGCAGGTGTAGCAATCGCACTGCGGGTCAATGGGACCATGATCGTGGGCGTAGCTGGCGTTCATCAAATTGATGCGGCCGTCGTGA